>Ga0228700_1000150_pt1 | contig 69926 bp, 73 predicted proteins | sample McNCre317_Aug_MG_FD_178019 | JGI IMG/M metagenome (GOLD analysis project Ga0228700, IMG submission 178019) | Freshwater microbial communities from McNutts Creek, Athens, Georgia, United States - 3-17_Aug_MG | ecosystem: Environmental > Aquatic > Freshwater > Creek | place: USA: Georgia...
AATAAAAAACGGCACCCGAAGGTGCCGTTTGAAGGTCAAAACAGTTTGAACTGAATCAATCTTCCACGAAGGCTTCTTCGCGTTTGGATTTGATCGAGGGCAGCAGCACAATCACCAAAAGCATGGCCGCTGCAGCCAACAAACCAGCCGACAGTGGGCGTGTGCCAAACACAGACCAGTCACCACGCGACAGCAACAAAGCACGACGCAGGTTCTCTTCCATCATGGGGCCCAAGATGAAGCCGAGCAGCAAAGGCGCAGGCTCCACTCCCAACTTCACGAAGATGTAACCGATCAAACCAAAGCCAGCCACCATCCAGATGTCGAAGGTGTTGTTGTTGGTCGAGTACACACCAATCGCGCAGAACAGCACGATGGCGGGGAACAAGAAGCGATAAGGCACAGACAACAACTTGATCCACATGCCAATCAAAGGCAAGTTCAAGATCACGAGCATCAAGTTACCAATCCACATCGAGGCAATCAGACCCCAGAACAACTCGGGGTTGCTGGTCATCACCTGTGGACCGGGTTGGATGTTGTGAATGGTCATCGCACCCACCATCAAAGCCATCACCGCGTTGGGTGGAATACCCAAGGTGAGCAATGGAATGAACGAGGTTTGAGCACCGGCGTTGTTGGCCGATTCAGGCGCTGCCACACCACGGATGTTGCCTTGGCCAAATGGCACTTCGCCTGGACGCAACTTGGTTTTCTTCTCGATGGTGTAAGCCGCAAACGCCGCCAACAAAGCACCACCACCAGGCAACACGCCGAGCAACGAACCCAAGGATGTGCCGCGAATCACCGCAGGCAACATGTTCTTGAAGTCTTCCTTGGTGGGGAACAAACCTTCCACCTTGGCCGTGAACACTTCGCGTTCGTCTTCGGGTTGTGACAAGTTCGAGATGATCTCGCCGTAACCGAACACACCCATCGCCACCACCACAAAGCCCACACCGTCGGTGAGTTCAGGGATGTCAAAGCTGAAACGTGCCACGCCAGAGTTGACGTCGGTACCGATCAAGCCCATCAAGAGACCCAACACGATCATGGCAATCGCTTTGAGCAAAGAGCCCGAAGCCAACACCACTGCGCCCACCAAGCCCAAGATCATGAGCGAGAAGTATTCGGCAGGGCCGAACTTAAAAGCGAGTTCTGTGAGAGGGGGCGCGAAGGCCGCCAAGATCAAGGTTCCCACAGAGCCCGCGAAGAACGAGCCCAAACCAGCAGCTGCCAAAGCAGGACCTGCACGGCCTTTGCGCGCCATTTGGTAGCCATCGATGGTGGTCACCACCGAAGACGATTCACCGGGCAAGTTCACCAAAATCGCGGTGGTGGAGCCACCGTATTGGGCACCGTAATAAATACCGGCCAACATGATCAGCGCTGACACAGGGGGCAACGCATACGTGGCAGGCAACAACATGGCGATGGTGGCCACAGGGCCAATGCCTGGCAACACGCCAATGAGCGTGCCCAAGATACAACCGACCAAGGCGTACATCAGGTTAATCGGCGTGAAGGCCACGCCAAAACCTAGTGAGAGGTTTGCAATCAAATCCATTTTTTATTTCTCCCGGCTCAACCAGCGATGAAGGTGGGCCACACAGGCATCTGCAATTTCAGCAGCACGATGAAGGCCAAGTAGCTACCAGCTGACAAGATGGTGGCCAAGATGAGCACGTCTTTCAACACAAACGTGTCACCGGCTTTGCTGGCAATCAACACCAAGGCGTAGATCGCAGCGATCAAGCCCATGGCTGGAACGCCAAAGCTGGGCAGCCCTGCCAACAAAATGCCAAACACGATGTTGGCACCCAAGATGAAGATGATGGGCTTCCAAGCAAACTTGCCAATGGGTTCACCATCTTCGGTGTGTTCCACCAAAGAATAAAACGTGATGAAGGCACCCAACACGGCCAAAAAGATGCCGAGCAACATGGGGAAGTAGCCAGGGCCCATGCGAGCACCCGTTCCCACGTTGTAGTTGGTTGCGCCCCAAGCGAAACCAGCGCCGACCAATGTGAACATCAGGCCGGAGAAAAAGTCTTTTTGACTTTTGATCATTTGTTCTCCTCTATTCAAAAGCAAATATGCGCTGAATTATGGAGTTGCACCACTGGCTTGCTCGATGTGGGTTCCACCTATTTTTAAGTGGACAAAAATAAGGGGTAAACCCTTAATTCATCAGGGCTTCAGCGGCTTGAACACACGCAACCATTTGGTCGCAGGCAAAGGCCAACGCGCTTGAATCGCCTCGGCGCGCGCCATCAATTCGGCACGCTTGGGATGACTGGGTGTGCGCTGCGCCAGCACCACCGTGTTGCCTTCGCGCGTGGGCTTGAAGGCCCACAAGGCATCTTCGCCAAATGCCTTGGCCATCTTCTCCACACTTTGCGCAAAGCTGGAGCTGCGGCCAAACAAGTTGACGGTCATACAACCTTCGTCCGTGAGCAAGCTGCGGCAGTCGGCATAGAACTCGGCGCTGTCGAGCACAGGAGATGCGGCCTCATGGTCGTACAAGTCCACTTGCAACGCATCAATCTGGCCACGCCAGTGGTCGTGCTTGGCCACCTCGGCCGCATCGCCCAACACCACTTGCAGCTTGGCACTGTCCGCAGGCAGCTTGAACCACAGGCGGCAAGCCGCCACCACTTGGGGGTTCAACTCAATCGCGGTGGTTTTCATGCGCAGGTGCTTGAACGAAAACTTGGTCAGTGCCGCAGCGCCAAGCCCTAGCTGCATGGCGTGCAACTTGCCCACTTTGTCGATGTCCACAAACAAGAGCCACGCCATCATGCGTTGCACGTACTCAAGGTCGATGTCAAAGGGCTTCTCGATGTTCATCGAGCCTTGCACCCACGGGGTGCCTAAGTGCAGGTAGCGGGTGTCGCCGTAGTCAGAGAAATTGACTTCGGGGAGTTGGATTTTTTTCTTGGTTGCCATTGCGTTGCTTATGTTTTTGTTTTTTATCCAGCCATTCCTTCGACCACAAAGCGCACGCGCTTGTTGCCCTGCCATTCATCCGCCTCTAAGCGGAACGCCAAATGCGCTTTGGGTGGCAGCGGGTCAACACGGCCAAACCAAATGCCATCCACAGGCTGGCCGTGGTGGCGCAGTTTGAGGGCCAAATGTTTTTCACCCACCAAGCGCTGCCCCAACACCTCCACCTCTTCGCTGAACGTGGGCGGTGCAAAGCCTTGGCCCCACACTTCGCGCGCCAAGGTGTCAGCCAATTCGGGGCGACGGTATTCGGGCAACAAGGGGCCATCGGTTTCTAAGCGGCGTTGCAAGGTGGCAGCGTCCAGCCACTCTTGCGCGACTTGCTGCAAGGCTTCTTCAAAGGTGGCGAGGTTGTCTTCTTCTAAGGTGCAACCCGCCGCCATGGCGTGACCGCCAAAGCGCAGCAACACGCCGGGATGGCGTTTGGCCACCAGGTCAAGTGCATCACGCAAATGAAAGCCGGGAATGGATCGACCAGAACCTTTCAACTCATGCCCCTTGCCCGATGCTTGGCTGGGCGCAAACACAAACGTGGGGCGGTGGTGCAAGTCTTTGAGCTTGGCCGCCACGATGCCCACCACGCCTTCGTGAAAGTCGGGGTCAAACACGCACAGAGCTGAGGGCGGTTCTTCTTCTGGGTCGAACATTTCTTGCGCCAGTTCTAGGGCTTGCTCGCGCATGTCGCCTTCAATCTCGCGGCGTTCGCGGTTGATGCGATCAAGCTGCGTAGCCAGCTCGGTGGCGCGGCCCACGTCGTCGGTGGTGAGGCATTCAATGCCAAGCGTCATGTCAGACAAGCGACCTGCGGCGTTGATGCGCGGCCCCACGGCAAAACCAAAATCTTGCGAGGTGCATTTCTCGCTGGTGCGGCCTGCGGCGGCAAGCAGCGCCGTCATGCCCGCGGGCATTTGGCCTTTGCGCACGCGCGCCAAACCTTGGGCCACCAGACGGCGGTTGTTGGCATCGAGCTTCACGACGTCGGCCACAGTACCCAACGCCACCAAAGGCAATAAAGTGTCGAGTTTGGGCTGCTGTTCGGCGGTGAAAACTCCACGCTTGCGCAATTCCGCACGCAACACCAACAACACATAAAACATCACACCCACACCCGCGAGCGCTTTGCTTTCAAACGTGCAACCGGGTTGATTGGGATTCACGATGGCGTCGGCCTCAGGCAACACAGCGGCCGGCAAATGATGGTCTGTCACCAAGACTTGCAAACCCAGCTTGCGCGCCGTGGCCACCCCCTCCACGCTGGCAATGCCGTTGTCCACGGTGATGAGCACATCGGCACCACTGGCCTTCACACGTTCGGCAATCGGCGGCGTGAGGCCATAGCCATCCACCACGCGGTCGGGCACGATGTAGCTCACGTACTTCGCGCCCAGCAAACGCAGACCACGCAGGGCCACGGCACAAGCGGTGGCGCCATCGCAGTCGTAGTCGGCCACCACGCAAAGTTTTTTGTTCGCGGCCATGGCATCGGCCAGCAATACAGCCGCTGCTTCAATGCCTTTCAAACCTGTGGGTGGCAGCAGTTGCGCCAGCGAGGCGTCGAGCGTGGCGGCGTCTTGCACGCCGCGTGCGGCATACAGCCGCGCCAACAGCGGATGCACACCCGCTTGCTCCAGCGCCCAAATGCTGCGCGGTGGCATGTCGCGTGGGATAAACTGCATGGCTTAGTCTTTCAAAGGCGCAACGGCCAACACGGTGTCTAAAGAAGTGGGCGCAAAGTGCGTACGCACACGTTGCCAGAGCGTTGGCGCAGCGCTGTCGTACACATGAAATTCATGCTCGCCGCACAACACCAAACGTTGCGGTTCACCTGCAGCCACGCGCGCCAGCATGGGCGCGATGACGTGGGCATCGACGTGTTGCCACGCTTGGAGCCAACCGATGAGGTCTTGCTGCAAAGCGCTTTCGCGCAGGGTGTGAATCACCGCAGGCTCTGGGCGTGTGGTCTGCGACGCAGGCAGCGCACCCGTGCCATGCACCCAAAACGAGTTGATGGTCAAGCTGCGCTCCTCGTTGACAAGGTGGGTGTAGAGCAACATTTGCATTTCGTTTTGCAAACGGCGCAGCAGTTGGGCGGCGGGGCTCAACGCATCCGCAGAGACGTGGCTGCCCACCAACCACGGGTCGATGTTGCGGCCAATCACGCGGTCCACAGAAGCTGTGGGTAGACCAGCCAACAGCGGCGACTGCGCCAGCCACTGGCCAGGCTTGTAGGGGTGCAAGGCAATGCCATCTTCGGCAAAAAAACTTTGCATGGCTTGGAACAAGGTGGCGTCTGTGGCCTCGTCGATTTGCAAATACGCGGGGTCGCCCAACGTGACTTGGCCGTTGCTCACATGCCAGTTGCACAAGGTGATGAAGGCCCAGCCCTCTGTTGCGCTGTCCGCCATCAAACCCTGCTCTGCCGCCGCACGCGCAGCCCATGGCAAACCGCCATCCGTCGTTGGCCAACCCACGGCTTGCGCCCATGCACGCTCATGCGGCGGCGACAAGGTGGCCAGCAAAGGTTCTTCCACAGTGTCCACATGCACAGCGACACGTTGGGCCTGCGTCAGCCACGTGCGCAGATGGGGCAGCTCGGCCTTGGCCAACACCGAGGCCTCGAGGCCGTGAATGGTCCACAGCGAAAACGGAATCAGGGTGGTGTCGCGCGCATCATCAGACGGCACAGAGGTCAGCACAGAAGTCATAGCTTGGATTGTCCGTGATGCCGCCAACCACTTTGAAAAGGCATGCTTTTCACTACGGGATAATCCAGCCCACATGCAAACCACTTCCTCCAAACTTCCCTACGAACTACTCATTGGCTGGCGTTACACACGCGCTGGCCGTGTGGCGGGCCGCAATGGGTTTATTTCGTTCATCTCGGGCGTGTCCATGCTGGGCATTGCACTGGGCGTGGCCGCGCTCATCATCGTGCTCAGTGTGATGAACGGTTTTCAAAAAGAAGTGCGCGACCGCATGTTGGCTGTGGTGTCCCACATCGAACTGCTCGCGCCTAACGGCGAAGGCTTTGCCGATGTGAACGCGCTCATCGCCCTAGCCAAACAAAACACCGAGGTCGTGGCAGCCGCACCTTTCGTGTCGCAACAAGCCCTGATGGCGCGTGGCGAAGACATGCGCGGTGCGATGGTGCGCGGCATTGACCCCGAACCCGAAACACAGGTGAGCGACTTCACCTTGCAAATCCCACCCGAGGTGCGCGCGACCTTGCAGCCCGGTAGCTTCAATGTGGTGTTGGGCGGCGAGCTGGCCATGGCGATGGGCGTGCGTGTGGGCGACCAAATCACCTTGATCGCACCCGGCGGGCAAGTGACACCTGCAGGCGTGATGCCGCGTTTGAAACAACTGCACGTGTCAGGTGTTTTTGACTCGGGCCATTACGAATACGACGCCTCGCTCGCGTTACTTCACATGGATGACGCGCAACGCATCTTCCGCCTTGAAGCGCCCACGGGCGTGCGGCTGAAAATCAAAGACAGCCAGCAAGCGCGTAGCGTGGCTTATGACTTGGCGATGCAACTCGGCCCCGATGTGATCGTGCGCGACTGGACACGCCAAAACCGCACGTGGTTTGCCGCGGTGCAGGTGGAAAAACGCATGATGTTCATCATCCTCGCCCTCATCGTGGCGGTGGCGGCGTTCAACCTCGTCACCACGCTGGTGATGACAGTGACCGACAAGCGCGCGGACATTGCCATCTTGCGCACGCTGGGTGCGAGCCCAAAAAGCATCATGGCTATCTTTGTGGTGCAAGGCGCCACCGTAGGCGTGCTGGGCACGTTGGGCGGCTTGCTGTTGGGCCTGAGCGTGGCGTTCAACATTGACGTCATCGTGCCCGCGATTGAGCACTTGCTAGGTGCGAGTTTCTTGCCTCGCGACATTTACCTCATCAGCCGCATGCCCAGTGACCCGCAAGCGGGCGACATTTGGCCGATTGCCATCATCTCCTTGGTATTGGCTTTCCTCGCCACCATCTACCCCAGTTGGCGCGCTAGTCGCGTCAACCCCGCTCAAGCCTTGCGCTACGAATGAGGCTAGACATGCATACACCTGTTCTCACCGCACACAACCTCAGCCGCCGCTTCACCGAAGGGCCGCTGGATGTGACCGTGCTGCAAAACGTCGACCTGTCGGTGAACGCTGGCGAAACCTTGGCCATCGTTGGCTCATCGGGCTCAGGCAAAAGCACCTTGCTGCATGTGCTGGGTGGCTTGGATGAGCCCAGCTCTGGCAGCGTGTCGCTGATGGGCCAACCCTTGGCGGGCCTCAGTGCTGCGGCCTTGGGCAATTTGCGCAACCAGCATTTGGGCTTTGTGTACCAGTTTCACCACCTGTTGCCCGAGTTCAGTGCGCTCGACAACGTGGCCATGCCCTTGTGGATTCGCCGCATGGACCGCACAGCCGCCAGTGCCCAAGCGCAAGCCATGCTCGAAGCCGTGGGCCTTGGCCCTCGCATGCACCACCGCCCTGCTGAGCTGTCGGGTGGCGAACGCCAACGCGTGGCCATCGCCCGTGCGCTGGTGACACGCCCTGCGTGCGTACTGGCCGATGAACCCACCGGCAACCTCGACCGCAACACGGCAGACCATGTATTTGCCTTGATGCTGCAATTGGCCCGCGAGCACAACACCGCGTTTGTGCTGGTGACACATGACAACGCTTTGGCGGCACGCTGTGACCGCCAGCTGCACCTTGATGCCGGAAAACCTAAATGAAACTTAAAAATTATTTTTTTTAAATAGTTAATACTTTGAGTTTATTTTAGTGTCTAATACACAAATGGACACTTTTCAAGACTACTACGCCGTGCTGGGAGTTGCCCCCACGGCCGACTCTGAGGTTATTCGAGCGGCATACCGCGTGTTGGCTCAGCGTTACCACCCTGACCGTAACGCGAACACGGATGGCTCAGAAATGGCGCGATTGAATCAAGCCTATTCAGTTTTATCGTGTCCACAACGTCGTGCCGAGTTCGATCGCATGCAACGCCGCATGAACATGCATCCACAAGCTCGCTTCTACACGGCCAACTCACAGCCAAATCCATCTGCACCAATGCGTAGCCCCTTAGTCTTTACGACGTATGACCATCGGGGTCGTTTGCACGCGTACGCATGAAGTTTTGAGAGCGATCAGCCGTTGAACAAACGCCCCCGTGCGTTTTGTGTGATGGCCGCCACACAGGGGTGCGAAATGCGCCGCTCCACCGACACCGCAAAGAACTCTTCCACCAACTCGTCGCTGCGACCAATCACCTCAACGCCGTAATGCGCCACGGTTTCTTTTTCCAAAATGCCGGGTGACATGAAAACACCCCGTCCCTCGCGACCGAACGCCGTCATCAACGCACCATCGTCAAACTCCCCCACCACACGAGGCTGAATTTTGTGGCGCACCAGCCACCCATCGAGCTGCTGGCGCACCGAGGAGGCAGAGCCTTGGATCAACATCGGTGCCTCATGCAAGCACTGTGGAAACTTACCCTTGAGCGTCGCACGCAACGCAGGGGTACAGAAAAAACTCATCGGCGTGGTGCCCAGTGCGTGGTTGAAGGCTTTCACACTGATGCGTTTGGACAAGGGCTCATCCGCGATCACCAAGTCCAAGCGGTGCAGCGCCAGCTGCGCCAATAAATCCGGAAATTTCCCCTCGCTGCCGATCAAGCGCACAGGCTCGGCAATCGACAAAGCTGGCTCCAGCAGCCGATACGCCACCGACTTGGCCACCGAATCTGCCACGCCGACCCGAAACTCCAACACGCGAACGCCGCCGCGCTCAGGCTTGCTCATCACCTCTTTGAGCTCCGAGCCCAGCGCAAAAATATCGTCGGCGTAACTCAGCGCTTTGTGCCCATCTTCCGTCAGCTCAAGCTGGCGGCCGCTTTTGCGGAACAGCTTGCGGCCCAAACTTTCTTCGAGCAATTTGATTTGCCCAGATAAGGTTTGTGGCGTGGTGTGCAACTGCTCACCCGCGCGCATGATGCCGCCCGCACGGGCTGTGACCCAAAAATAGTAGAGGTGCTTGAAATTCATAGGCCCTATGAAACTTCGATTTTTTCGAACAAATAAAACAACAAATACGAATTTACACGAAGTAAATTTCTGCGTAAAGTCCGCCATGAACTGTGAAACAAACCACACAGAACCCGAAAGGAGCACACCATGCGTTTGAGTACCAAGAGCCGTTTTGCCGTCACCGCCATGATTGACATGGGGATGCGCCAGCACCAAGGCCCCGTGTCATTGGCCGCCATCAGCCAGCGCCAACACATCTCTATTTCTTACCTTGAACAGCTCTTTAGCAAAATGCGCCAGCATGGTTTGGTCGAAAGCACACGCGGCCCTGGCGGCGGCTACACCTTGAACCGCGACGCCAACCACATCAGCGTGGCCGACATCATTTATGCGGTCAACAGCCCCGACGAAAAAGAACACGTGTCTGAAGATGCGCAAAAAAATGGCTATGTGTCGACCGAAGAATTGTGGTCACACCTGAATCAAAAAATGGAAGACCACATGCAGTCCATCAGCTTGCACAGCCTGATTGCGACACAGCTCTCTAAAGCGGGAGACGTGCCAAATAACAACTCGCCCAAACGCGGCGTGTTTGCCCAAAAGCCGCAAACCGTTGTGGCCAACAAAGTACCCAACTCTGTGTTTGCCTTGGGCAGCACTTAAGCGACATCTTGATGTGGATTGACACACATGCCCACCTCGACGCGGCCGAGTTTGACACCGACCGCGCTGACATGCACTTGCGTGCACGTGCAGCAGGCGTGACGACCTGTGTAATTCCCGCCGTAGAAGCCGCCAACTTTGACACCGTACGCTTGCTGGCCCACGCCCAGCAAGACGTGTACGCCCTGGGCATTCACCCGCTCTACACCCCCCAAGCCACCGAGGCGCATTTGGCACAACTCGATGCCGCTTTGCACAGGCACCAACACGATCCGCGTTTGGTAGCCGTGGGTGAAATTGGCCTCGATGGTTTTGTGCCCAAGCTCAACACCCCCGACGCACTGGCCCAGCAGCAACGCTTTTACACAGCCCAACTCAAGCTCGCGCAACAACACCAACTGCCTGTCATCTTGCATGTGCGCCGCAGCGCTGACCTGTTGCTCAAAGGCTTGCGTGACACACCCGTGGTGGGCGGCATTGCCCACGCGTTCAACGGCAGCTTGCAACAAGCGCAGGCCTTCATCGCCTTGGGCTTCAAGCTCGGATTTGGCGGTGCGCTCACCTATGACCGTGCTCTGCAGCTGCGCCGCTTGGCCACCGAGTTGCCGCTGTCAGCCATCGTGCTCGAAACCGATGCACCCGACATTCCCCCGCATTGGCTGTACACCACCGCCGAGCAACGCGCCGCTGGCCAGCCCCAGGGCCGCAACGAACCCGCCGAGCTGCCGCGCATCGCCCAAGTGCTGGCCGAGCTGCGCGGCATTCCCCTAGACGCGCTGGCCGCAGCCACCAGCGCCAATGCGCGAGAAGCCTTGCCACGCCTACAATGAAGGCGTGACTTCATCCATCCTCAACGCCGACCTGCATTGCCACTCCGTGGTCTCGGATGGCACGCTCACACCTGAGCAATTGGCCGCTCGCGCCAAAGCCAATGGTGTCGAGCTGTGGGCTTTGACCGACCACGACGAAATCGGCGGCCAAGACCGCGCACTCGCAGCGGCTCACGCCAATGGCATGAAATACCTCACTGGCACCGAAATTTCCGTCACCTTCGCCAATAAAACTGTGCACATCGTGGGCCTGGGTTTTGATGCGCATGACGCGCAGCTCAAGACTGGCCTGCACAACACACGCGGTGGCCGCGGCGAACGCGCCAAAGAAATGTCAGATGGTTTAGCCAAAGTGGGTATCCACGGTGCCTACGAAGGCGCCCTCAAATACGCAGGCAACCACGAGCTGATTTCGCGCACCCACTTTGCACGCTTCCTCGTCGAAACCGGTGTGTGCCAAGACACCAACGAGGTGTTTCGTCGCTTCTTGACTGAAGGCAACCCCGGCTTTGTGCCGCACCGCTGGGCCTCGCTCAAAGATGCAGTGCAGTGGATTGTTCAGGCGGGGGGCATGGCCATCATTGCCCACCCTGCACGCTATGGCTTCACGCCCAACGAAGAATTTGCGCTCTTCACCGAATTCAAGAACCACGGCGGCCAAGGCGTGGAAGTGGTCACAGGCAGCCACACACCCGCCGAATACGTGACCTATGCCGATATGGCCCAAGAGTTTGACCTCTTCGCCTCGCGCGGCAGCGATTTCCACAGCCCAGACGAGAGCCGCATTGACCTTGGCACCTTGCCTTGGCTGCCCGGCCAACTCACCCCTGTGTGGGAAGCGCTCGCGGACCGCATTCAATAAATTAACTCTCAGGTGCGCCTCATGTGCACACGGTCATGGCCCAGTTTCTTCAAGTTCATCCCGACAACCCACAACCCCGCTTGCTCAAGCAAGCTGTGCAACTGTTAGAGCGCGGCGGCATCGTGGCCGTGCCCACCGACTCCAGCTATGCCTTGGTCTGCCACTTGGATGACAAAGCCGCTGTCGAGCACATGCGCCGCATTCGTCAAGTCGACGACAAGCACCACCTCACCTTGATGTGCCGCGATTTGTCTGAGCTGGCCAACTACGCCCGCGTGGACAACCGTCAATACCGCTTGCTCAAAGCAGCCACACCCGGGGCCTACACCTTCATCTTGGAAGCCACCAAAGAAGTGCCGCGACGCGTCAGCCACCCGCAGCGCAAAACCATTGGCCTGCGCGTACCGCTGAACAAAACCTTGCTCGACTTGCTCGAACTGCACGGCGCTCCCTTGCTGGCCACCACGCTCATCGCCCCCGGCGAGACCGACCCCATGAACGACGCCGAAGCCATTCGCGACCGCTTTGAGCACGACCTCGCTGCTGTGATTGACGCCGGCGCTTGCGCACTCGAACCCACCACCGTGGTCGACCTCACACCCATGGATGGCGGCGGCGACCCCGAGGTCATCCGCGAAGGACGGGGCCCACTGAGCACTTTGGGCCTGTAAGCCGCTCTGCAGCTAGACCCAAAGTGTTGAATGAGACAATAGCGCTGTGAATTTTCCTGAACTGATTCAAACCATTCTGATTTACGGCCTGCCCGTGGTGTTTGCCATCACGCTGCACGAAGCTGCCCACGGCTATGTCGCACACCTGCGTGGCGACAACACCGCTTGGATGATGGGCCGCGTGACGCTCAACCCCATGCCGCACATCGACCCCATGGGCACACTGGTCATGCCCATCGTGTTGTTTTTGGCCACAGGCGGTAACTTTTTGTTTGGCTATGCGCGCCCCGTGCCTGTGAACTTTGGCCGCTTGCACCATCCCAAACGCGACATGATTTGGGTAGCACTGGCTGGCCCTGCCATCAACTTTCTTCAAGCCTTTGTGTGGGCCTTCGCCATGTACGGCTTGATTGCTGCGGGTGTGGAAGAGCGCTACTTCATTGAGGTTTGCAAAGCCGGCGTGAAAGTGAACGCCGTGATGTTTGCCTTTAATTTGTTTCCGCTGCCACCGCTGGACGGCGGTCGCATCTTGGTGGGCTTGCTGCCTTGGAAACAAGCCGTTTGGTTGTCGCGCGTCGAACCTTATGGGTTTTACATCGTGATGGCCTTGGTGCTGTTGAAAGTCGTCGACACGCTGTGGATGATGCCCCTCATGTCGCTCACCTTTGAGTTGCTGAGCCTCATGCTCAGTCCCTTTGAATTTTTACTGAAGCCTTGAACATGAAAGAACGCGTTCTCTCCGGCATGCGCCCCACGGGTGCTTTGCATTTGGGCCACTACCACGGCGCTTTGAAAAACTGGGTGCGTTTGCAATCTGAGATGGATTGCTTCTACTTTGTGGCCGACTGGCACGCCCTCACCACCCACTACGAAAACCGTGAGGTGATTGAGAAGAACGTGTACGAGATGGTCATCGACTGGTTGGCAGCGGGTCTTGACCCTAACCAGTGCACCCTCTTTTTGCAAAGCCGCATTCCTGAGCATGCTGAGTTGTTCACGCTCTTGGCCATGGGTACACCACTGGGTTGGTTGGAGCGCGTGCCGACCTACAAAGACCAACAAGAAAAGCTCAAGGACAAAGACTTGTCCACCTACGGCTTCTTAGGCTACCCCCTGCTGCAAGCCGCCGACATCTTGATTTACAAAGCCAAGCATGTGCCCGTGGGTGAAGACCAAGCCAGCCATGTGGAACTGACGCGCGAAGCCGCGCGCCGCTTCAACCACTTGTATGGTCGCGAAACCAACGCGGAAGAAAAAATCCAAGCCTCCTTGGCCAAGCTCCCCAAAGACAGCGTGAAGCGTTTTGAAAAATCACGCAAGGCTTACCAAGAAACAGGTGACGCCAAAGCCATGGAGGGCGCACTGGGCTACATCGCATCAGCACCTGAATTGGACGAACAAGACCGCGAGCGTTTGGGTGGTTACTTCAAAGGCACTGGCAAAGTCATCTTGCCCGAGCCACAAGCGCTGCTGACAGAAGCCAGCAAGCTGCCAGGCTTGGATGGCGCCAAGATGAGCAAAAGCTACAACAACTCCATCGCCATCCGCGAAGACCGCGCCACGATTGAGCACAAGGTCAAGCGCATGCCCACCGACCCTGCACGCCAAAAACGCACCGACGTGGGTGACCCCGACAAGTGCCCCGTGTGGCAATTCCACATGGTCTACAGCGATGCGAGCCAACGCGAATGGGTGACGCAAGGCTGCAAAACTGCAGGCATTGGTTGCTTGGAATGCAAACAACCCATCATCGAAGCGATCTTGCGCGAGCAGCAGCCCATGCTCGAACGCGCTGAGCCCTACATCAGCAACCCCAAAATTGTGCGTGACATCGTGGACGCAGGTACTGAAAAAGCTCGTAAAACAGCGCGGGAAACCATGCAGGATGTTCGCTCCGCAATGGGGCTAAACTACTAATATTGATTCAGGAGTAATAAAAATGAGTATGTACATCATTGACGACCATCCTTTGGTTCGCCAAGCCATCGCCATGTTGTTGCGCCGCATGCGTCCCGCATCGAAAGTCATCGAATTAGAAAAGTTCAGCGAATTGCAAGCTGCCATCATCAAAAACGGTGAGCCTGAATTGTTTGTGCTCGACTTGTTGTTGCCTGGCGTCAAAGGCACCTCCGCCGTCAAAGAAATCAAAACCATGTACGCCGCTGTGCCTTTGGCCGTGATTTCGTCCATGCCTGCTGGCGAAGCGGAAGAAACTTGTATCGAAGCTGGCGCTGACATTTACATCGAGAAGTCCACCCCCGCCAACGAAATCTCTTCAGTCATCCAAGGTTTGTTTGCTGCCGAACACGGCGACGAAGAAGCGGCTGTGGCTGTGGGCGAGACCAAGCTGTCTAAGCGCCAAAAACAACTCATCGTCATGCTCGACCGTGGCTTGAGCAACCGCGACATCGCCGCCGAATTGGACATCAGCGAGCACACGGTGAAAGTTCACTTGTGGCGTTTGTTCCGTCGCTTGGACGTGAAGAGCCGCACCCAAACGCTGCACTTTGCACGCATGAACGGCTTGCTGTAATTCACAGCGCACCACCCAACAAAAAGCCCCGCCATGCGGGGCTTTTTTTATTGCTCGCTCACAGCATCACTGCGCTGTGGACTGCAAGGTGTCACGCACCATCAAGTTCAAACCTTTGCTACCCGGTTTCACAGGCGTGAGGCTCACCCCATAGTCACCTGGTTGCGCTGTGGCTTGGCCGCTCTTAGAAATACGCACACGCACCGTGACCTCGTCCATGCCCGAGAGCTTGGCACTCGGGCTCATGGCCATGCTGTCGTCGAGCACAAAGTCCAAAGGCAGTTTGTCTGCTGTGGTGCGCAGAATTGCAACCGGCATGCGTGAGCCTGTGACGGGCGTGGCATACACAAACACAGTGTCGGTGGGCGCCACCAAGCCTTGCAACTCTTTGACCAAAGTCACACGACCGCTGATGCTGCTAGCAGCCATCGCTGCCTTGCTGGCTTGGGTGTCGGCAGCCGCGCTGGCAGCACGTGGTGGGATAGCAGGCAAGCCCAATTTATTGCGGGCCTCACCAATGGCACGGTCTAGCTCGGGTGCATCAGGGGAGTCAGCGAGCACCACCTCGCGGGCACGCTCCCAATAGCGCAAGGCGGTGGTGAAATTCATTTCCGCATACGACGCACTGCCCGCCAAGAACAAGGCGTTGAGGTGGTGCGGGTCTGCGGTCAACACACGCTGGATGATGGACCAAGGTTCGCCTGCAAAGCTGCCACCGCTCTTTTGCGCCAACACCTCCGCACGCTCAATCGACAAGTTGTCATCACGGCTCAAGGTCAAGGCTTTGGCAAAGGCTTCTGCAGATTCTTCAAAGTGGCCACGCGCGCGTTGCACGCGTCCGAGCATGACCCAGCCCTCCATGCTGTTGGGTTCGTCTTGCAAACGACGCGTGAGTGCGGTGGCCATTTCAGTCAACTTCTCGGGGGTGACTTCGGCGGATGAATCCACACCTTGCTTCAAAGCCATGGGGTCGAGCGCAGCGGGCTCGCCCAACACGCTGTACATCAGCATGGACGACACGGGCACCACAAACACCAACAAAGCAATACTCAGCCAAGGCTTGCGCCACACCACGGTGGACGCAGGTGTCGCAGGTTTGGCGGCATCATCCAAGTCCGCCACATCGGCCAGCAAACGCTCAGACAGTTCGTCGCGCGCGGCTTTGAGTTCTTCGTAACTGAGGTTACCCAACACAAACTCGCGGTCGAGTTCGGCCATTTGGTCGCGGTACACCGCGGCGTTGGCTTTGGCAGGGTCGTTGATGGCATCGGCTTGGTGCGCGGCCAAACGTGCGCCCTGTTGCGAGCCACGCCACAGCGCCACGCTCAACACGAGCAAGACCACAGCCATCATGGCCACGGCGACATAAATAAAAGCGAGTGCGGGATTCACATCAACCTTTCAACAGTTGCTTGGCACGCTCGCGCGCTTCGTCACTCATGGGCACAGGTGCGGCCAAGGCGCGGCGCTGACGCAGATACACCCCCAAGAAGATGGCGGCCATCACCAGCAACACAAACGGACCAAACCACAACACCCACGTCAAAGGCTTGACCTTGGGGCGGTAGAGCACAAAGTCGCCATAACGGGCCACGAGAAAGTCTTTGATTTCTTGATCCGACTTGCCTGAACGAATCAGCTCACGCACCTCTTGTCGCAAATCATCGGCCAACTCGGCATGCGATGACGCCAAGGATTCGTTTTGACACACCAAGCAGCGCAGCTCTTGCGAAATGTCCACCAAGCGCGCTTCGAGCTTGGGGTCTTCAGCCATCAGTGGTGCCTCGCGCCGCACCACCAAACCTGAAGAAGCAACAACCGCGGGTTCGGTCGCCAACGTGGCAGCTGTGGCTTGCGCCAAGGCGGCCTGCGGCATGCACCACATCGCCATCGAAACGCTGAGCGCATAAACGCCATTCAAGGCGCCATTCATCCACACACGTTTCATGATTTGTTCAACTCCGCAATCAAAGGCAAGACTTTTTCAGCCAACAACGCGGGCGTGACAGCCCCGACAAACTTGTAGCGAATCACACCGGCCTTGTCGATGACATAGGTCTCAGGCACGCCGTACACGCCGTAGTTGATGCCTACGCGACCATCGAGGTCCATGACCGAGGTCACATACGGGTTGCCGTGACGCTTGAGCCACACTTGGCTGCGCTCGCGTGCGAGCTTGAGCTTTTCGTCAAACGGTGCTTTGTAAGCGGGGTCTTGCGGTTGAATTTCTTTGTAGCTCAGGCCCACGATCGGGACCTGGTTCTTCTCAGAAAACGCCACGAGCACGGGATGCTCTTCACGGCAGGCCACACACCACGTCGCCCACACATTGAGCATCCACACTTGGCCTTGCAGGTCGATGGGCGAGAACTTGGCATCACCCGGTTCAAGCGTGAACAAGGTGAAGTGCGGCGCAGGCTTGCCAATCAAGGGCGATGGAATTTCACGCGGGTCACGCTTCAAACCCACAGCCAAAAACACCACGAGGCCGATGAACAACACCAGCGGAATCAAGACCTTTTTCATTTGCGATACCTCCGGTCCAGTGCCGCCAACACGCCACCCAACACCATCAGCAACACACCACCCCACAACCACGGCACAAAGGGCTTGTAGTACACGCGCATGCTCCATTCGGTGCGGGCATCGTCCAGAGGCTCACCGAGCGACACATACAAATCGCGCATGAAGCCCGAGTCAATGCCGGCTTCGGTCATGGCCATGGCTGATGAGAAATAGCGGCGTTTTTCAGGCTGCAAGATTTCAATGATTTTGTCGTCGCGCAGCACTTGCACATCAGCACGCACGGCCTTGTAGTTGGGGCCGCGCACTTCGTCGAGTGAATTCAAGCGGAAGGTGTAGGGTGCGATGGTGACCACGTCACCAATTTGCATGCGCACATCACGCTCCACCTCGTAGCACTTCACGCCGGTGATGCCAATCACCAACACCGCCATGCCAAAGTGAGCGATGTGTTGACCCCAGAAAGATGCACCAATGCGGCCAGGCTTGCCCACACGCTCAATCACTTGTTGTGCCGTACCCAAAGCCACCCAGCAGCCAAGGAACAAACCGAATGCAGCGCCGATGGACCAACCACCCAACACAAACGGCAGCAGCACCGCCAAGGCCAGAGCACCTGCAAAGGTCCAACGCAGCTTATGCGCAATTTCACGCACATTCGCATCACGCCAACGCGCCACCGAACCCGGAATGATGAGAAACACCGTAGGCACCAGCAGTGGTGCAAACACGGCATTGAAATAAGGCGGCCCCACCGACAGCTTGCCCATGTTCAGCGCATCAATGATGAGCGGGTAAATCGTGCCCAGCAATACCGCAGCCGTGGCCACCACCAACAACACGCTGTTGGCCAGCAAGAAAGATTCGCGCGACACCAACTCCATGCGACCACCCAAGGCCACGCGTGGCGCACGCCACGCGAACAGCGTGAGCGAAGCCCCCACCACCACGGCCAAGAAAATCAACACAAATACACCGCGCTTGGGGTCAGACGCAAACGCATGCACCGATGTCAACACGCCAGAGCGCACGAGGAACGTGCCGAGCAAAGACAAGGAAAAAGCAGCAATCGCCAGCAACACCGTCCACGCCTTAAAGCTACCGCGCTTCTCAGTCACCATCAACGAGTGAATGAGTGCCGTGCCAACCAACCAAGGCATGAGCGAGGCGTTTTCAACCGGGTCCCAAAACCACCAGCCACCCCAGCCGAGTTCGTAATACGCCCACCAAGAACCGAGGCCAATGCCAAAGGTGAGGAAGGTCCAAGCCACCACTGTCCAAGGGCGCGACCAACGCGCCCACGCCGCGTCTAAGCGACCACTCATCAAGGCAGACACGGCAAACGCAAACGCCACCGCCATGCCCACGTAGCCCATGTAGAGCATGGGCGGGTGAATCACCAAGCCTGGGTCTTGCAGCAAGGGGTTCAAGTCCTTGCCATCCAAGGCAGCGGGCAACAAGCGCTCAAAGGGGTTGGAGGTGATCAAGATGAACAGCAAGAAACCCACCGAAATCAAACCCAACACGCCTATCACGCGCGCCACCATATCGAGTGGCAAGCTGCGTGAGAACACCGCCACAGCCACGGTCCACAGCGACAGCAACAACACCCACAACAAGAGCGAACCTTCATGACCACCCCACACCGCCGCGAATTGGTAAGGTTTGGGCAACAGCGAGTTGGAATGCTGCGACACGTACAGCACAGAGAAATCGTTGTTCAAAAACGATGTGGCCAATGCACCAAACGCAAAGGCCACCAAGGCGAACTGCAAAGCCGCCGTAGGGCGCGCCAGCGACTGCAGCGTGATTTGTGTTTGCGGGTTGCGCACCAAGGTGCCTGCAATGGGCAACACGCCTTGCATCACGGCCACCACGGCCGCAAGCATGAGCGCGAAATTACCGAGTTCTGGAATCATGGATTGCCTTTAACGGGGGCTGGCGTTTGCACGGACTTTGCTGCTTTGGCGGCAGTCGCTTGGTCCATCGCATGTTGCGCTTCGGGAGGCATGTAGTTTTCGTCATGCTTGGCCAGCACCTCGCTGGCCACAAAGACACCGTCGTCACCCAACTTACCTTGGGCAACCACACCCTTGCCCTCTTTGAACAAATCGGGCAACAGGCCCACATAGGTCACGGGCATTTCATGCACGGTGTCGGTGATGACAAAGCGCACGGTGTTGCCCCCGCCTGCGGCAGCGTTGTCACGCACCAAGCTGCCTTCTTTCACCATGCCGCCCGCGCGGAAGGTGCGGCCCTTGGGGGCTTCGCCGTTACTCACTTGCGTGGGCGTGAAGAAAAATACCAAATTACTTTGGAAGGCGTTCAGCACAAAAGCTGCTGCCGCGCACAACACCACAATGCCAGCGGCAATCAGTGCAAATCGTTTGGTTCTGGGTTTCATCACATCAACTCTTCAACAGGTAATTGCGCCACCGCCTGTTCGGCTTTCAATTGATTCAGCGCCACACGGTGCGCCCAACGGGCTTGCCACACTTCCACGGCCAACAGCAAAGCGGTCACGCCCACACTGCCCCACACATACACGGCATAGCCACCCATGGCCCAAAACTGGCTCCAGCTTTCCCATCTCATGGCTTCACCTCGTCAAGTTCGTGCACCCAAGTGGCATGGCTCTCACGCAGCAAGATGAGCGTGCGCACGCGGTACAACACCAGCGCCACGGTGTAAAACCAAAACGCCAAAGCCATGAGCAACATGCTCCACAACATGATTTCAGCCATGCTGGGTGCTTTGGTGAGCGACACCGAGGCACCTTGGTGCAAGGTGTTCCACCACTTCACCGAGAAATAAATGATGGGCACGTTGATGGCGCCCACGATGGCAATGAGTGCACCAGCGCGGTCGCTGCGGCGCGTGTCGTCAATCGCCGAGGTCAAGGCAATGTAGCCGAGGTACAAGAAAAACAAAATCAACTCAGACGTGAGACGTGCATCCCACACCCACCAAGCGCCCCACATGGGCTTGCCCCAGAGTGCACCCGTCCACAAGGACAGAAACGCGAACATGGCACCCGTAGGTGCCAAGGCGCGGGTCATCATGCCCGACAGACGGGTGTTGAAGGTCAGGCCCAACACGCTCCAAAACGCCATGGCCAAGTAAATGACCATCGACATCCAGCTCGCAGGCACGTGCACGAAGATGATCCGATAGCCCTCACCTTGCTGAAAATCCGTGGGGGCCACGACAAAGCCTAGCCACATGCCCGCCAACATCAGCAAGGTGGCGAGCACCGCAAACCAAGGCCACGCCTTGCCTGCCAAACCATAAAAGGTTTGCGGTGCGGCGTAGTGAAACCAATTGATATTTTTCATTCCAACGCAATCCGTAAAGCCGCTGCACATGCAAACGGACTGAAAAAGGCCGCAGGCAACAGCATGGCCATCAAAATTGAAAAATGCGCCTGTGCACCCAAACCACTGGCTTGCGCCTCAACTGCGCCAGCGCCAAACACCAACACAGGGATAAACAAAGGCAGCACCAACAGCGACAACAACACGCCACCGCCACGCACACCCAAGGTCAACGCGGCACCAATGCCGCCCACCAAAGACAACACGGGCGTGCCCAACAACAAAGCCAATGTGAGGGTGAGCAAGGCATCGACCGAGAGGTCAAATTGCAGCCCTAAAACTGGGGCCAATAATACCAACGGCACCCCTGAGACCAGCCAATGCGCCAAGAGTTTGGCACTGATGAGTAAGGGCATTGGCGTGGGCGACAAAGCCATTTGTTCTAAGGTGCCATCACGGTAATCGGCCTCAAACAAACGCTGCAAGGCCAACATGCTCGACAGCAGCGCGCCCACCCACAACACGCCGGGTGCGACCAGGCGCAAGGTGTTCAACTCAGGGCCAATGCCCAGCGGAAACAAGGCAGCCACCACCACAAAGAAAAACACCGCCGTCAGAACCTCGCTCTTACGACGCATCGCCAAGAGCAAGTCGCGCCGCAACACCGCCATGAATGCACCACCACTCATGCCATGCCTCTCAATCGGTAGGTTTGCACATTCACCGACGAGCCTTGGCTGCTGGTGAGCGTCACCGGTTGATGGCTAGTGAACAGCGCCATACCACCGTGGGCCACATGCTCAGCTAACAGACCACGCAAGCCATCCACGGCTTTCGCGTCCAAGGCCACAAAAGGTTCATCCAACACCCACAGCGGTGCTTGACTGGCCAACAAACGAGCCAAAGCGGTGCGGCGTTTTTGGCCTTGCGACATCACGCGCAGCGGCAAGTGCTCCCGACCGCGCAAGCCCATGCGGGCCAAAGCCACCAAGGCTTGTGGTTCGCTCAAGCTGCGGCCTGACACAGCGGCGTCTGACATGAGGTTTTCCAAAGCGGTCAACTCTTCTTTGAGCGACAAGCCGTGACCCAAATAAAACAAAGACGAACGAAATGCTGTGGCATTTTGCTGAATGGTTTTGTCGTGCCAACACACCTCACCCGCATCGGCAGGTGACAGGCCGCAGATGATGCGCAGCAAGCTGGTTTTACCCACGCCGTTGTCGCCTTCGAGGTGCAAGGCTTGGCCCGCTTTCAGCTCGAAGCTGACGTCGGCAAACAGTGGCTTGTTGCCACGGCTGCACGAGAGGTTGGAAACGCGCAGCATGGTTTAGATGAACGTCCCTGCGCAGGTCAGCACTTGGCCGCCGGTGCTCATCTTGAAACGTGCAATGCCTGCACTGCGTGTGGTGTTGACACCGCCGAGGTCAAGCTTGCGCACACCGCGCTCGCGCAACTCTTCGATGCCCTTCCACAAAATCAAGTTGTGGGCATGCAAATCGCGGCCCACATCGCTGGTCCAACCTACTTGGTAGGTGGCAGCTTCGCCATGAATCAAAAACATCATGCCCGCCACGCGGTCCCGGCCCACGTCTGCACGCATGGTCAAAATGGTTTTGGCCGGTTGTTGGCGCGAGGGCACGTACAAGTCAAAGAAGTGCAAGGGCAAGCCGTGCAAGCCGCGCTGCTCGCGCTGTTGCATTTCGGCGTCCAGCAGCCAACGGTATTGACCAGCATTGGTGCCCACGCGGTGGATGGTGAGTTCAGAGTTTTCTGCACCGCCCAAGCGGTGACGCCAGCGTTTGTCCAGCTGTGCACGCAACTCGTCCATCGACAAAGTGAGGTCAAGCATCACGGTGCTGTGCCCTGTCATCACACGACGCCAGCGTGAGAGGCCCAACTCGGGGCTTTGCGCTTCCAGCGGCGTGAACGCGACCACGCGTAAATTTTTCAAAGGAATGGTTTGCTTGAGCGCTTTGTAAACACGCGCCTTTTCAGCACCCGACAGCGTTTGCAACCACACGGGACCCAACGAGCACAGTGCCATGTTCGCCAAGCCACCGACCCAACGGCGCACGATGAATTGGGCGAGGGCCACGGGTGCGCCGTCTTGTTCGACATAGGCGCGCAACACGCCCACGCCCAAGGTCTTCATGCAAGCGCCATAGGCCCAGTCTTGCTGCAAAGGTGCAGCGGCAGCGGCGTGATGCGCGTCCCATACGGGATGGGTCAAGGTGTCCCAGTTGACTTTCATGCGCCTAGAATCCTCACACCATGTTGAACAAACTTCGCCTTCGCCGACAAGCCGAGACCGTGATGGGCCATCGCTTGGAAGAACCTCGCCTCACGCTGGTGTTTGTGCTGTGGATGTTTGTGTACGTGGGTTTGCCCCTGCTGGTCATCAGCAGCGTGATTGATTTGCTCATTCAGCAAATCACGGGCAACTGCACCGGTTTTTGGTGCTGGTTTTAAAGACTGAGCCATCGTTGTTTGCACGGCCTTAACGGGGCACGCTGCAAGGCCCTGTGATGTTGACACGCACTTTTTTGCCCATGTAAGTGGTGTCGTGATAAGCGGTCACGATGACCGTGGCTTGCTCGATGCGAATCTCTGACTCAGCACCTGTCAGCTTGTGTTTGCGAAACGCCCCCATTTCCTTGGGCGTCGTTAAGTTTTTGCCCGTGTAATCTTCGGTGGCCAAGCTGTTGGCCATCAACAGATAAGGCTCGGGGCCATTCATTTTCAAGAAGATGTTTTTGCCCATGGATTGAATTTCAATCACCACTTTTTGTGGTTTGATTTTCACGTCCTCCATGGCGGGAATGGTGGCTTCCACCTCGCAAGGCATTTTGAAAGTCTGCGCAAAAGCGGGGCTGGCAAACAAGGCTGCGGCAAACAGCGCGGCATGTACCAAACGGGCGAGATTCATCGTCATGGCTCCCATTCTAAGAAGGCTGAGACGGTGCATCTGTCTTGCGATGGGCCACCCGTTGAGCCCGGTAAATGCCCGAGTGGCCCGAGCACACATAGCTCATCACACAAGCCAACGCGGCAAACACGCCGATCTCTGCACCAAACAATTCCATGGCCATCAGCGTGGAAGCAATGGGGGTGTTGGCGGCCCCGGCAAACACGGCCACAAAACCCACTGCGGCCAGCAGTGCAAATGGCACATCCAGCAACGGCGCCAAGGCATTGCCCAGTGTGGCGCCGATGTAGAACAAAGGCGTCACTTCGCCGCCCTTGAAGCCCGAACCCAGCGACGCGATGGTGAACACCATCTTGCCCAAAAAGTCAGTTGGCGCGAGCGGATGAGCAAATGCCTCCACCATCACTGGAATACCCAAACCGATGTAGCGGTCAAAGCTACCCCACATCACCACAGCCGCAATCACAGCGCCGCCCAGCAAGGGACGCAGCGGTGCATAGGCGATGTGCTTTTTCATCACAGCACTCAACGCGTGTGTGCCATCGGCAAACACCTTGCCAGCCAAACCAAACACAGCACCCGCCACCACCATGGCTACCAGCAACCATGCGGTAATGTGAGGCACCAAGCCCACGTCGTATGGCGTGTGTTGCACGCCCCACAACAAGCCCACTTGGTCAGCCACGACCGCAGCCATCACGCAAGGCAACAAAGCGTCGAGGCGCATACGGCCAATGGCCAACACTTCGAGGGCAAATACTGCGCCCGCCAGAGGCGTGCCAAACACCGAGGCAAAGCCTGCACTGATACCCGCCATCAACACCATACGGCGGTCGACGTGACTGAGTTTGAAAAAGTGTGTGAGTTGGTCAGCCAACGCACCGCCCATTTGCACCGCCGTGCCTTCGCGGCCCACCGATGCACCAAACAAATGGGAAATGACGGTGCCGCCCAACACAAAAGGCGCCATGCGCAAAGGCACCACTTTTTGAGGGTCGTGAATTTCGTCAATCAACAAGTTGTTGCCCGCCTCCACGCGCTGACCAAACTTGAGATACAACCAGCCCACACAGAAGCCAGCCACAGGCAAGCCCCAAATCAACCAACGGTTGGTTTCGCGCGTTTGAGTGGCCCAATCGAGGGCGAAGAGAAACAGGGCTGAGGCAGAGCCAGCCAGTGCCGCCACCACCGTCGCCAAAGCCCCCCACTTCGCCACGTAGCGCAGGAGGTCTAGCTTGGAAGATTGCTCAAGATGCGGCATCTGTCGCCCTGTAAGACTGACAGCCGAAGATGAAAAAAGCCGTTCAATGACGAACGGCTTTTTAAGGTGCTTGTTAGGCTTGGCGGAGAAGGAGGGATTCGAACCCTCGGTAGGGTCGCCCCTACGCTTGATTTCGAGTCAAGTACATTCGACCACTCTGCCACTTCTCCTGATTCGGTGTCGTTTGTCGAAGCCGCAATTCTATCAGGGGCGACGTGCGCCAGCGCCGCCCAAGGGCTGCACCACCACACCCGCTCCCGCAGGTGCACCGCTGGTGCTGCCAACAGGGCTGACAGTCATCGAAGCCAATGAGCCACTGAACAAACCACTGTCTTCAATCTCAATCGTGGCTGAGCGGTCTGCGCGTGTGAACACCAGCAAGCTCTTTTTGCCACGGACCGAGGCCACCATGGTCCAACCTTGGCGAGGCAACTGCTCGGCATAGAAGTTGTAGCTGGCGTTGGCATCGGTGGGCAGCTCAAACACTGCACGACCCAGCCAGCCCTCCCCCACACCAAAAATCAGCGACTCTGCGGTGCGCAGCTTGGTGCCTGTGGGCATGGGCATGCGGCCAAATTGATCCATACCGGGGCGTTGCGCATTGTCCGCATTGTTTTGTGCGTCATGGGTGGTGCCGCAGGCGGTCAGCAACGCTGTGACCAGCAAGAGAAATAACTTTTTCACAGCGTTCATCCCTTCAAGTTTTGCGAACTGTATCAGCCGCGCAGCTCTGCCACGCCACCCATGTAGGGGCGCAGCGCTTCAGGCACACGAATGCTGCCATCGGCTTGTTGGTAGTTTTCCAACACGGCCACCAAGGTGCGGCCCACAGCAAGACCTGAACCGTTCAAGGTGTGCACGAGCTCGTTCTTACCTTGGGCATTTTTGAAACGCGCTTGCAAACGACGCGCTTGAAAGGCTTCGCAGTTCGACACCGAGCTGATTTCGCGGTAGGTGTTTTGCGCAGGCAGCCAGACTTCGAGGTCGTGTGTTTTGGTAGCGCCAAAACCCATATCGCCCGTGCAGAGCAACATCACGCGGTAAGGCAAGCCCAGTTTTTGCAACACGGCTTCGGCATGGCCTGTCATTTCTTCCAAGGTGTCGTAGCTCTTGTCGGGGTGCACGATTTGCACCATTTCGACTTTGTCGAACTGATGCTGACGAATCAAACCGCGTGTGTCACGACCTGCACTGCCCGCCTCGGAACGAAAGCATGGCGTGTGTGCGGTGAGTTTGATGGGCAATTCGTTTTCAGCCACGACCACGTCGCGGACGAAATTGGTCAACGGCACCTCACTGGTAGGAATCAGGTACAGCGCAGCGCTTTCGCTGGCAGCTTCTCCTTCTTGGCCGCCCTTCTTGGCAGCAAACAAATCTTCTTCAAACTTAGGCAACTGGCCGGTGCCCTTGAGGCTGTCGGCGTTCACGATGTAAGGTGTGTAGCACTCGGTGTAGCCGTGCTCTTGGGTTTGCACGTCCAGCATGAACTGCGCAAGCGCGCGGTGCATGCGGGCAATTTGGCCCTTCATCACCGTAAAGCGTGAACCAGAGAGCTTGACGCCCATCTCAAAGTCGAGGCCCAAAGGCTCGCCCAAGTCGACGTGGTCTTTGGGTTCGAAACCCAAGGGGGCTGGCTCGGTGCCTGTGGGGCTCCAGCTGCGCAGCACCACGTTGCCGTGTTCGTCTTCGCCAGCGGGCACGCTGTCGTGCGGCAGGTTGGGTACGGCGAGCAACAAAGTTTGCAGCTCGGCTTGCAAGGCGTCTAAGCGCACCGCTGAGGTGTCGAGCTCGGTTTTGATGTCGGCCACTTGTGCCATCACACCGTCGGCGCTCTCGCCTTTGGCTTTGAGCATGCCGATTTGTTTAGACAAGGCATTGCGGCTGGCTTGCAACTCTTCGGTGCGGGTCTGCAATGTTTTGCGCTCGGCTTCTAAAGCTTGGTACGCATCCACATTCAAGAACGCTTGTGGGTTCTTGCGTTTTTCGAGTTTGGCAATGACGCTGGGCAGGTCGCGGCGCAGTTGGTTGATGTCGAGCATTTACTTTCAGTCCTTCTATTTCAGTCCCTTGGGCAAGGGAAACTTGATGGTTTCTTCCACACCATCGAGTGTTCGTACAGACACGGCACCTAAGGCGCGCATGCGGGCAATGACTTGTTGCACCAAGATGTCGGGTGCTGACGCACCAGCGGTCAGGCCCACACGGGTCACGCCTACGAACCATTCTTCTTTGAGTTCATCGGCGTTGTCGATCATGTAGCTCTGAGCGCCCGAGCGCTGCGCCACATCGCGCAAACGGTTGCTATTGGAACTGGTGGGGCTGCCTACCACGATAACCAACTCGACCTCGTTGCTCAACACCTTCACCGCGTCTTGGCGGTTTTGGGTGGCGTAACAAATGTCTTGCATCTTCGGCTTACGAATATTCGGGAAACGCGCCACCACCGCTTCGGTGATGAGGGCCGCATCGTCCACACTGAGCGTGGTTTGCGTGACCACGGCCAAACGCTCGGTTTGCTTCGGGCTGACGTGCGCCACATCGGCCACGTCTTCCACCAAGTAAATACCGTCGAGCAACTGGCCCATCGTGCCCTCAACTTCGGGGTGGCCTTTGTGGCCAATCATGATGAATTCGAAGCCTTCTTTGTGCAGCTTGGCCACTTCCACGTGCACCTTGGTCACCAGCGGACAGGTGGCGTCAAACACGTGGAAGCCGCGTCGTGCCGCTTCTTCTTCCACCGCCTTGGGCACACCGTGGGCGCTGAACACCAGCGTGGCACCCGCAGGCACATCAGCCAAGTCTTCGATGAAGATGGCACCGCGGTTTTTCAGGTCAGCCACCACGTAGGTGTTGTGCACGATTTCGTGGCGTACATACACGGGTGCGCCAAATTTTTCTAAGGCACGGTCGACGATGTCGATGGCACGGTCCACGCCCGCGCAAAACCCACGGGGCGCAGCGAGCACAATTTCTTGCAGGCTGTTGTTGCTCATGGCAATTTACAAAATGCCGATGACGTGCACTTCAAACGTCACGGGCTGGTTGGCCAAGGGGTGATTGAAGTCAAACAGCACTTGGTCATCGGTGACTTGCTGCACCGAGCCCGCAAAAGAGCCTTGGCCAGTGGGCGCTGGAAACTGCACCACATCGCCCACGTTGTATTGCTCATCGGGATCACCAAATTCTTTGAGCAAGCTCTTGCTCACCCATTGCTGCATGTCGGGGTTGCGCTCACCAAAGGCCAAGCCTGCGGCCAGCTCAAAGGTGGTGTGGGTGCCTTCTGCCAAGCCCATCAAATGCTGCTCCAACGCGGGCGACAACTCACCCGAACCCAGCGAGAGCGTGGCAGGTTTGTCGTTGAACGTGTTGATGACATCGCCTTGCGGTCCCGAAAGCCGATAGTGCAGCGTTAAAAAAGAATCGGGGCCGATGGTAGGGTGAGCGTTGGATGCAGTCATAGGACTCTCTGTGTTGAACCGTCTATTGTAGAAAGCTCTCGTTATGGACCGAATGCCCGAACCGATGACCATTGCGCAGCTCCCTGCCGAGATGCGCCCCCGCGAAAAACTACTCAAACACGGGGCCTCAGCGCTGACCGACACTGAGTTGTTGGCCTTGTTCCTGCGCACCGGCATCAAAGGCAAAAGCGTGTTCGTGATGGCCCAAGAGCTGTTGGACCGCTTCAAGGGCTTTGCCGGTCTCATCCACGCCAGTGCGGCTGAGCTGAAAACCTTCAAAGGCATGGGTGGCGACGCCAAGCGTTCGCAACTGGTGGCCGTGCTGGAAATGGCCCGCCGCGCGCTGACTCAACAACTCTCCGAAACCACGGTGATGAATTCACCCAATGCAGTCAAGCAATACCTGCAGCTCGAACTGGCTCAACTCAAACACGAGGTGTTTGCGGTGTTGTTTCTCGATGCCCACAACCGCCTGCTGTCGTACCAGCCCATGTTTCGTGGTTCGTTGTCGCAAACCATGGTTTATCCACGCGAAGTAGCCAAGACCGCCCTCGCCTTAGGCGCCGACGGTGTGGTGCTGGCCCACAACCACCCGGGCGGCACGGTCAAGCCATCACAAGCCGACATGAAACTCACCCGCACTTTGCAAGAGGCCTTGGCGCTGATTGACGTGACCGTGCGCGACCACATCATCGTGGCTCAAGGCAAGTATTTGTCGATGGCCGAAGAAGGCTTGCTGTGAAAGACTTGCCACTACTTGGCTGAAACGATGGCTCCTCGTAACGCCACATTCAAGCGATCAATCACCTCGGCCCAGTCTGAATCCCCTAACAACTCCTCTTTCAACAGAGAGGCCTGAGCGGTGTTCCAAAACTGCGCATCCTCAAGACGGATAGACGAATTCAAGGGTGAGTGCGTTTGGATGAATTGACGGATGCTGGGCGCGTCATTGGGCAAGCCCAGTTGCGCAAACAGCTCTGTGAAACCGTGGAAGACTTTATCCATACGAACTCCTTTGCGTTGCCGAAAACCGAGAGGCCTATCTGAGAAGACATCTTCGTTCGAACCGCTCATTCCTACAAGTTAGCGAATGAAAAATATACTCAGCGTAGGGCTACTGTGTATGTACGATGGCATACAAAATCTGACCCAGCCAATATTGGCATCACCCAAAGACACCGCCATGAAAGCCAAATCGCTGCAAGACTTAGCCGCCATTCGCCAACAAGTGAATGCAGCCGCCCTTGCTGCGGCTGCCGCCGAAGAAGCGCGCCGCGAGGCGGAGCGTCGTGCCGAGGCCGAACGCAATTTATTCACCCACGCAGTGGGAAACGTCAAACCCATTGCTGCCAAACCTCGCGTGCTTATCACCCCACAACGCCCGGCCGCGCGCCCGTTGCAACAAACACTGGACGACCAAGCCGCGCTGAGCGAGAGCATGAGTGACGAATTCGATGTGAGCACCCTGCTTGATGTGGACGACCAACTCAGCTTCAGACGCCCTGGCATCGGCACCGACGTGACGCGCAAACTACGCAAAGGTGAATGGGCCATGCAAGGCCAGCTGGACCTGCACGGCTTGCGCAGCGACGAAGCCCGTGAAGCCGTGGGCCAATTTGTGCGCGACGCCAAACGCATGGGCTGGCGATGCGTGCGCGTGGTGCACGGCAAAGGCTTGGGCTCACCCGGCAAAGAGCCGGTGCTCAAAAGCAAAGTGCAGCGTTGGCTGGTGCAAAAAAACGAGGTACTGGCCTTTGTGCAGGCCAAGCCTTCGGATGGGGGTGCGGGAGCGTTGGTGGTGTTGCTGGGGCCCAGCAACATCTAAAGAAAAAGGCTCACACGCCTTTGTTGCGCATCCAATCCGCTGTTTGGAAAAAGCTGTTCTTCAAACGCGTACGCAAACCTTCAGGCACATCGGTCTCGCCCATGGCTTGGTCCATGCACGCCACCCATTGGTCACGTTCTTTGATGCCAATTGCAAAAGGCATGTGGCGCATACGCAGACGTGGATGGCCGTGTTTTTCCACGTAGTAGTTCGGCCCACCCAACCAACCGCACAAGAACATGAACAGGCGTTCACGCGCATTGGTCAAGTCGGGGCCGTGTGTGGCGCGTAGCTCTAGGTAGCTCGGCTCTAAATCCATCAGGTCATAAAAACGGTCAACCAACAGCTTCACGCGAGGCTCGCCGCCTAGCCATTCAAACGGGGTGTCAAAAGGTGGTTTTTCTTCGATTTGCATAAGTCAGATTGTCGTGCGTGTAGGTCAAGACAAGTTCAGATGTTTGGCAGCTTCGCGCACGGTCAAGCCTGACAGACGTGTGCGGTGCTGCACCAAAAATTCGGTCACCGCTTGAGGATTCCAGCGCGCGTAGTCGCGCAGTGCCCAGCCTATGGCTTTGCGGATGAAAAACTCTTGTTCATCGGCCAGTTGTTGCGCATAGTCAAACAAGCGTGTTGTGTCTGTATCTAAACGCCAGCCGAGTTGATGCAGCATGGCTGAACGACGCACCCAAAAGTTCGTGTGTTTGAGCCATGTATCCATGACTTTCGCTGCACTCGGTTTTTCCTGAACTGCCGCGTGGATCACCTCAGCGATGACGGCACTCAAGCCATCTACCGTTTCCCACCACGCGTCGCGCAGCAGCAAGGCTTGCAACGCGGGCAGGTCGTTCACGCGCAACAGGGCGCTGTGTTTGCGCAGCAAGTCCACGGCGGTGTAGCGGTATTCACGCGGGGTCTTTTGCCACAGCAGTTCGGCCGTGGCCAATAATTCACCCGAGCTGTGCCACTGCACTTGGCCAATACGTTTCACAGCTTGACGACGCACAGGGGCGGGCAAACCTAGAAACTCAAATTGATTGAGCAGGTAGGCTTTCATGGCCTCAGCCCTTGTCTCATCCGCCAAGGACAAGAAGGCACCGTCAACCGCACCAACAAACTGCTTGGGAGTCATCACCGTCATACGCTGGCTTGTCGCAAGGTCTGCACCACAGGTCGACGCAACACATCGCGCAAGCCCCACCAACCTGCAGCCAAAGCCAACAACGCGCCCACCATCGCGCCGAGCAAAGGCACCCAAGGGCTGGCGGTCCATTCAAACTCAAACGCAAAGCGGGCCAAACCCCAAGCCATGGCCATGGCCGCACAGGTGGCGAGCAAGCCTGCCAATGCGCCTATACCCGCTAACTCGGCACGTTGCACATTCGCCAGCAGTTGGTTGGATGCCCCCAGTGCGCGCAGCACCGCGTATTCACGCGCGCGCTCTTCACGCGTGGCGGTGACCGCGGCAAACAACACCACCAAGCCAGCCGCCAAGGTGAACAAAAACAAAAACTCCACCGCGCTCACCACTTGGCCGAGCACGCTTTGCACTTGGTTCAAGGTGGCGCCCATGTCCACGCTGGTGACGTTGGGGAAACGGTTGATGAGCTGGTTGTCGAATGTGGGGGTAGCTTGACCAAGCGCAGCCACACGCTGCGGCGCGCGGAAAGCCGCAATGTAGGTGGTGGGCACATCAAAGCCCGCGCCCGTGACAAGGCGGTTGACGGGGTACATCACAAAGAAGTTAGCACGCATCGAGGCCCAGTCCACACGTCGCACCGAGGTGATGCGCGCCTCGTGCAGCACACCCGCCATGTCAAAGCGCAGCGAGTCACCCAGCTTGAGCTTCAAGGTTTTGGCGATGCCTTCTTCGATGCTCAAGCCATCTGTTTCTTCGGCTTGCCACGCCCCTGCCACCACAGTGTTGTGCTCGGGTGCATTGGCGTTAAACGACACGTTGAACTCGCGGTCCACCAAACGCTGAGCGCGTTCTTCGGTGTAGCTGTCGGGTGTGACGGTGTTGCCATTCACCGCCACCAAACGCGCGCGAATCATGGGGTACCAGTCGAGCTTGTTCACACCGGCTTCGCGCAGCGTTTGTAAAAACGGCTCGGCTTGGGCTGGTTGGATGTTGATGACAAAACGATTGGGCGCATCCACTGGCGTGGCATTGCGCCAGCTGCTAATCAGGTCGGTGCGCAGCAGCACCAACAAGGCCAAAGCGAGCAAACCGACCGCCAGTGCACTCACCTGCACCATCGCATACACGGGGCGAGCACTTACCTGACGGGTGGCCAGCATGAGCCACGGCGGCGCACTGCCCTCGACCACACTGCGGCGCAACACCTGCACGGCCAACCAAGCCATGCCTGCAAACACCACCACCGCGCCTGCAAAACCGCCCACCACCATCAGGCCGAGTTTCAAATCACGGCTCACAGCAATCAACAACACCGCAAAGCCTGTGAGCCCCAAGGCCCACACACTGAGCGTGGTGACTTTGAGTTCGCCCACATCGCGTCGCATCACGCGAAGCGCGGGCACACTGGCCAGTTGCAACACGGGTGGCAAACCAAACGCGAGCAACAGGGTCAAACCTGTGCCTAGGCCATAGACCACAGGCCACACGCTAGGTGCGGGCAATGCGGTTTCCACCAAACCTTTGAGCAAGGCCACAAACACCAAGTGCACGGCATAGCCCAAGGCCAAACCCACCACACTGGCAAAGGTGCCCACCCACACAAACTCGGCGGTGTAGGACAAAGCAATGTGGCGTTGGCTCAAACCCAACACACGCAACATGGCGCAGTCGTCTAAATGGCGTGTAGCAAAGGCACGCGCGGCCAAGGCGACGGCGACGGCACTGAGCAAGGCAGCTAACAGTGCAACTAGGTTTAAGAACTTGCCCGCACGGTCCAAGGTCTGGCGCATTTCGGGGCGACCCGCTTCGAGCGACTCCACGCGCACACCGCGCACTTCTGGTTTTTTACTCTCCGTTTCGGCCCATGCCAAAAAGTTTTTGGCTGCAGCGTCTGAACCCATCACGGCATAGCGCCATGTCACGCGACTGGCAGGTTGAACCAAAGCAGTGGCTTCAAGATCGACACTGTTCATCAACACACGCGGTGCGAAATTCATGAAGCCAGCGCCACGGTCGGGCTCATGCACCAACACGCGACTGATGCGCAAGCGGCTGTTACCCAGCAACACGTGATCGCCCACATCGAGGCCTAATGCTTCTAGGCCAGCAGACTCGACCCACACTTCACCACTGGCAGGAATGGTGGTGGTTTTCACTGCGGTTTCTGCTTGCGCCAAACTGCTGGCCACTTTGAGTTCCCCACGCAAGGGGTAGCCTGCTTCAACCGCTTTGAGGGCCACCAAGCGGCTGTTGCTCTCTGCACCCGTTTGCGATTGCCCACGCGCCATGGTGGGAAAGCTCAAAGTGGTCACGCCTTGCAAGCCATCGGTTTTGGCGCGTTGCACGATGTGTGCGGGTGTGGCTTGGTCGCTCACCACCACCACATCGCCGCCCAAAAGCTGCCGTGCATCGCGCTGCAAACCGCCGTTCAAACGGTCAGCCAAAAAGCTGACCGAGCTGAGCGCGGCCACACCCAAAGCCACCGCCGCCACCAGCAAGCGCAACTCGCCCGCACGGGCATCACGCCACAAGGTGCGCCAGGCTTGCGCCCACCATGTCACGCCTGAGTAGGTCAACGCGGGCTGCGCTTCATCTGATGGGTGATCGCCTTGTGGCGCATGCGTGTTCATGTACTTGCTACCTTGTGCACGCCGCCCACGGCCAGCGTGGGGTCTAACTGCAAACGCTCAGATGCGGTGTAGCAAAGAAAGTGTTTGTTCGTCGCGCGACCAATCGTGCACAGCTGCAAGCGTGTGGCCACGTCGTAGCCCATTTGCGTGATGCCGCTGCGCGACACCACCACGGCCACGCCCATTTGCGCAGATTTCATCACCATCTCACTGGTCAAGCGACCGGTGGTGTAAAAAATGGAATCGGCATTGGCAACCACAGCGTTCATCCACATCCAACCTGCGATGGTATCGATGGCGTTGTGACGGCCCACATCTTCGACAAAAACTTGCATGTGTTCGCCACTGAACAAGGCGCAACCATGCACCGAGCCTGCGGACTTGTACGTGGTTTCTTGCAAACGAATGGCGTTGAGCACACCATACAAACGCGCTTGGCTGAGGCGCGCATCGGGCAACGCCAAGCCATCAATCTCGCTCATCAAGTCGCCAAACACACTGCCTTGTCCGCAGCCGGTGGTGACCACACGCTTTTCGGTGCGTGCGGCAATATCGGCAATGCCGTGTCGGGTTTTGACTGCGGCCACGCCTGCACCATCCTCGCCCGCGTCCCAATCCACCGTGATGGATTCAACCTCGCTCACATCTGCGACCAAACGTTGGTTGCGCAGATAGCCCAGCACCAACAACTCGGGATGTGCACCCAAGGTCATCAACGTGACGATTTCGCGTTTGTCCACATACACCGTCAACGCGCGCTCGGCGGGAATGGACGCTTGCTCGCGCACGCCGTGTTCGTTGACCACGTCAATGTGGCGGGTCAAGTCAGCTTGGGCTTGGGTGAGGTAAGGCAGCACGGCAGAAGTAGAAGAGGCAATAGACATAAGCAGACAAGGCTACAACAAAAAGGGCCGACACCTCTCAGTGCGGCCCGATCACAGCGAAAGCTATGTGGATTATTTTTTAGCTGGTGCAGCAGGCGCAGAAGCGGCTGCTTCAGGTGGCGTGTAGACAAACTTGCCAGGGTCAGCACAAGGCGGTGTGGTCTCGGGCTTGCCTGCTTTGGCTTTATTGGTCTTTTGCACGTGAGCGGCCACTTTGTCTTGCGACTTGCATAACAAGTAGGCATCGACCTTACCTGCATGGGCTGTTTTCGCTGCAGCTTCAGCCGCTTTGGCTTTGGCTTCGTCGTTGGGGGCGGGCAATTTGGCAAAAGCCGTGGCGCTGACAGCAGCCAAGATCAGTGCGAAGAGTGCTTTGTTCATTGTTGTTCTCCTGTTCAGTGCATCAAACGTGCGCTGTGGTGCCCGAAGTTTCTTCGGAGCGGTGGGCTGGGATCTTGCCAGCCTTGATGTCGTCATGCCAGAGTTCGTGGTGCTCTTTGGCCCAGGTCTCGTCCACATAGCCGGTCTTCATGGCTTTGTAAGCACCTTCCATACCGATGGTGCCCATGTAGATATGGCCGATGAACATGGCGATCATCAGCAAAGTGGCCACAGCATGAATCATGTGTGCCATTTGCATGGTGCTGCGCTCGTACACGAGGAAGGGAATGATTTTGTCGAGCACGAAACCCGATGCCACCACCACCAAACCCAGTGCAAACACACCACCCCAGAACACTACTTTTTCGCCCGCATTGAAACGGTGTGATGGGACTTCATGGCCGCTGAGCAAACCGCCGCCTTTGATAAGCCACACAAAGTCTTCTTTACTCGGCAAGTTGTCTTTCGCGAAGGTCACGAAGACCACGGTCAACGACACCGCGAACAGCGGTCCTGCAAAGTTATGCGCATTTTTCAGCAAGTAAGTGATCCAACCAAACAGCGTGTCGCCAATGATGGGCTGGATGAAAAACTTACCAAATGCCATGGTGATGCCAGACAAGGCCAGCACCACGAATGCGATGGCATTGGCCCAATGGGCTGAGCGTTCGAACGGTGTGAAGCGTTCAATCTCAACGCCTGTGGGCTTGCCATGCATCATGATCATGCCCTTGCGCCAGTAGAAAACACCTACTGCGCCCAACACGATCAGCAGCAGCGAACCACCGTAAGGAATGATCCAGTTGTTGCGTACTTGGCGCCATGCTTCACCACCGTTGGTGAGGCGTGAGCCTGGGTACTGCACAAAGGGCTGAATCAACACGCCAGCTTCTGGGGCTTGCGACTTGGGCAGACTGCTGTAGCCTTCCACGCCACCACCCACCGCACGCCACATGGGCGCGTTGTTGCCAGGCTGGACCTTGCCACGTTCGCCATTGGTTTGCTCGGCGTAGCCGGGTGAATCGCTGGCGTCAGGTTTGACGTCTTGGATGTTGACGCTCTGCACAGCAGGAGCTGCCGCAGGCGCTTTGTCTTGCGCGACAGCCGACAGTGCGAACACCGTCAACGCTGCACACAACACCGATTGAAAAGAGCGGTACATGATGTGCCCCTTGGTTTACGGTGCGCGACTGTTGTCGTTCTGGCCGTATTGACCGCGAGCACGCAGATGCTGCTCCCAGCTGTTTTTGTCGCCGGCTGTCCAGCCGGGGGCGACAAAACTGTTGGCAGCGCCACTGTAAGCAGTGGCGTCATGTTTGGTGCCTAGGGTCTGAGCCTTCTCACCGCAAGCCGTGAGTGCCGCAACGCTGAGCAGAATGAATGAGATGCGTTTCATCATTTCTTCACTCCTTCAACCTTGGCAGGTGCTTGACCCGCTTGCTTAGAGCCGTAAGCCGTGCCCCAGCCCCACACTTCGGCGCCTTTGTTGCGCTTGACCACGCGGTTGCGGAAGATGTCGGCCACCATGTCGCCGTCACCAGCGAGCAGCGCTTTGGTCGAACACATTTCGGCACAAGCAGGCAACTTGCCTTCGGCCAAACGGTTGCGACCGTATTTCTCAAACTCGGCTTGACTGCCGTTGGCTTCTGGGCCGCCGGCACAGAAGGTGCACTTGTCCATCTTGCCGCGCACACCGAAGGTGCCTTGGCTTGGGAACTGTGGTGCGCCAAAGGGGCAAGCGTAAGAGCAGTAGCCGCAGCCAATGCAAATGTCTTTGTCGTGCAAGACCACGCCTTCGTCGGTCTTGTAAAAGCAGTTCACAGGGCAAACCGCCATACAAGGCGCGTCCGAACAATGCATACACGCGACAGAGATGGATTTCTCGCCGGGAACGCCATCGTTCAAGGTGACCACACGGCGGCGGTTCACGCCCCATGGGACTTCGTGTTCGTTTTTACAAGCGGTGACGCAACCGTTGCACTCGATGCAACGCTCAGCGTCACAGATAAATTTCATGCGTGCCATTTAATTCTCCTTAGGCGCGTTCGATGTTGCAAACGGTGGTTTTGGTTTCTTGCATCATGGTGACGCTGTCGTAACCATACGTGGTGGCCGTGTTGACCGCCTCACCACGCACCACAGGCGCTGCGCCTTTGGGGTAGTACTTGAGCAGGTCTTCACCTTGCCAGCGACCTGAGAAGTGGAAAGGCATCCAGACGGTGCCTGTGTCCACACGCTCGGTCACCAACGCTTGCACGTTCAAACGTGCGCCGGTGGGGCTCTTCAACCACACGCGCTCGCCGTTGCGAATGCCACGGTCTGCTGCGGTCTTGGGGTTGATTTCCACATAGGCTTCTTGTTGCAACTCGGCCAACCATGGGTTGGAACGGGTCTCTTCGCCGCCGCCTTCGTACTCGACCAAACGGCCAGAAGTGAGGATGAGTGGGAACTTCTCGTACACCTTGTCGGCCACGTTTTTGTCTTGCACTGTTTTGTACAAGGTGGGCAAACGCCAGAACGCTTTTTTGTCAGCGTGTGTGGGGTACTTTTCCACCAAGTCAGGGCGCGTGCCATACAAGGGCTCGCGGTGTTGCGGGATGGGGTCTGGGAAGTTCCACACCACGGCACGTGCTTTGGCGTTGCCGAAGGGATGGCAACCGTGGTTTTGCATGAACACACGCATCATGCCGCCCGAGTTGTCGGTCTTCCAGTTTTTGCCTTCTGCCAATGCTTTTTCGGCATCGGTGAGTTCGTCCCACCAGCCGAGTTTCTTGAGCAACACGTGGTCGAGTTCGGGGTAGCCCGTGGTGATGTCTGCGCCTTTGGAGTGCGAACCATCTTCAGCCAGCAGGTTTTTGCCGTCTTTCTCAACACCGAAGTTGGCGCGGAAGTTACCGCCGCCGTCCATGACGTGCTTGGAGGTGTCGTACAGGTTGGGCGAGCCTGGGTGCTTGAGTTCAGGCGTGCCGTAGCAAGGCCATGGCAAGCCGAAGTAATCACCACCAAAGTCGTAACCGGTTTCTTTGTCTTTGCCGCCTTTGGACTTGAGGGTCTTGACGTCAAAGAGGTGCATATTGCGCATGTGTGCTTTCAAGCGCTCTGGGCTTTGGCCGGTGTAGCCAATGGTCCACACCGATTTGTTGATTTCGCGCAAGATGTCTTCTGGCATGGGCTCGTCCATGCCTTTGACTTTTTGCAGCTTGTAGTTCTTGACCAACTCTGGGCCAAAGCCGAGCTTTTGCGCCAACTGATACATGATCATGTGATCGGAGCGGCTTTCCCACAAAGGTTCGATCACCTTCTCACGCCATTGAATCGAGCGGTTAGAAGCCGTGGCCGAGCCACTGGTTTCAAACTGCGTCGCTGCGGGCAACAGATACACCGCGCGGTTGGGGTTGAGGTCTTCAGCTTTGCCGGGCATCGCTGCCATCGCGGCAGTGGCGGATGGGTAGGGGTCGACCACCACCAACAAGTCCAGCTTGTCCATCGCGCGCTTCATCTCTAAACCACGGGTTTGTGAGTTGGGTGCATGGCCCCAATAGAACACGCCTTTGAGGTTGCTGTCTTGGTCGATGAGTTCGTTCTTTTCGAGCACGCCGTCAATCCAGCGTGACACGGTGATGCCGGGCTTGCTCATCATGCCGGGGTTGGCAAAGCGGCCTTTGAGCCAATCGAATTCCACACCCCACGCTTTGGCGAAGTGTTTCCATGAACCTTCGACGATGCCGTAGTAACCAGGCAATGAGTCGGGGTTAGGACCCACGTCGGTCGCGCCTTGCACGTTGTCATGGCCGCGGAAGATGTTGGTGCCACCACCGCTCTTGCCCACGTTACCCAAGGCCAGCTGCAAGATGCAAGATGCACGCACCATGGCGTTACCAATGCTGTGCTGGGTTTGACCCATACACCAAACGATGGTGCCGGGGTTGTTCTCGTGCAGCATGGTGGCTACTTTGAGCATTTGCTCTGGGCTGACGCCGCAAGCTTCTTGAACAGCTTCAGGCGTCCACTTGGCCAAGACCTCTTCTTTGACCTTGTCCATGCCGAACACGCGGTCATTGATGTATTTTTTGTCTTCCCAACCGTTCTTGAAGATGATGTGCAACAGACCAAACAAGAATGGAATGTCAGAACCAGAGCGAATGCGCACGTACTCATCGGCCTTGGCCGCTGTGCGTGTGAAACGTGGGTCAACCACGATCATCTTGCAGCCGTTTTCCTTGGCGTGCAGCATGTGCAACATGGACACGGGATGCGCTTCGGCAGCGTTGGAGCCAATGTACAAAGCGACCTTGCTGTTTTGCATGTCGTTGTACGAGTTGGTCATCGCACCGTAACCCCAGGTGTTGGCCACACCGGCCACCGTGGTGGAGTGACAAATACGGGCTTGGTGGTCACAGTTGTTAGAGCCGAAGTAGCTCACAAACTTGCGCAACAAGTAGGCTTGTTCGTTGTTGTGCTTAGAAGAACCAATCCAGTACACGCTGTCTGGGCCAGCGGTTTTACGCAGGTCAAGCAGCTTGGCGCTGATTTCGTCAAGGGCGGTGTCCCAGCTGATGCGCTCGTACTTACCGTTGACCAATTTCATGGGGTAACGCAAGCGGAATTCGCCGTGGCCGTGCTCACGCAGGGCCGCACCTTTGGCGCAATGTGCACCGAGGTTGATGGGGGAATCAAACACCGCTTCTTGGCGCACCCACACGCCGTTCTCAACCACGGCATCGACCGCACAACCCACGGAACAGTGGGTACAGACGGTACGTTTCACTTCAATCTTGCCTGCGCCATCGTTCATCATGGAACCAGACGCATTGGCTTTCTTGACCAAGCTCAGTTGTGTCGCAGCCAAGCCCACGCCAATACCCAAACCTGAGCGGCGCAAAAAGCCACGACGGTCAAGCGTCGGTAAAGCCTGTGACAAACCACGTTGCAAGCGGCCAACGAAGGCAGAGCTGCCGGAGGCCTTGGCAGCTGAATCAGTTTTACGGGTCAACAACATGTGTGTCTCCTTCAGACGCGAGCGGTTTGGTAGTAGCGCTTGACGTGTTCGCTCAAGCTATAGCCGCCGCCGTTTTCGGGTGCGGGAGGGAGTTTGTTCAATTCAGCAGAGGGGGTGTCGAGACCGGGCAATGCGGTGACAGCGGCAGCGGCTGCACCAGCAGCGGCGGCACCCATAAAAAATCCACGGCGCGATGGGGTCGCTTGTTCGGTGGTTTGTTCTTTTTTCATTTTTAGCTCCTCGTGATGTCGTGGGTATGCACGACTTTGCATACTGTACCAATGAAGTAGGTTTGTCTACTACGTATTAACGTAGGGAAACCGAAAAATCATTCAAATGTGGCAGGTGCTCGCACCCCTTTGTCGCACAGGCGTCAGGCACACCATTTCGAAAGGGCGGTGCCCCATGTCGCTGGCCTTTAGGCCAACATGTCAAAGCCCTGCGCCTCCACACTCACAAACGCACGCGTCAGCTCGGCCAACGCGGCATAAAAACGGGCACGCGGTGTGGCTTGCACCGCATCGCAAAACGCAGGCAACCAAGTTTGCACATGGGCGGCAAAAAACTTGGCTTGTTGTGTGAGGTTGGACACGGACACATCATCCCCCGCCACCAAAAAGCGCATGACCTCAAACACATAAGACACATGGTCTTCGGTTTCAGACATGGTGGTGTCATCGCGGCCTAGACCCAGCGCAGCCAAATCGGTGCGCAATTGAGCCAAAGGTTTTTCATTCAAAAAGCCAGTCAAGAAGTGTGAGGCGTACACATACACCTCGGGCTTGCCCACGCCGCCAAACAAGGCGTGATGTTCGCTTTGAATGGCTTTGTCGTCCATCTCGCGGGCCACGCCCACGAATTGACGCCAGGGTTCTTCCAGAAAACCACCCGACGCAGGCGCATCCGTGGCAGCCACACGCAATTGCGCCAACAACTCAGGGCGAGCGGGTGCGTAAAACAGTTCAGAAATCAAACCGTACAGCTCAGCACGCGCGGTTTCTTCGTCAAGGGCAGAGGACAAGTGAGGTTCGGTCATACAAATATTTAAACGATTTTTTGCTCGTCGCCAGCAGAGTAAATGTCAATCACGCGGCAGTCACCACACATTTTGAGACGCTCTAAGGCCTCGCCTTGGAACATCGAGTGGCCTGCCAATTTGCCCAGCATGGCTTCGATACCCTTGAGCGTGCCAAAGGGTTTGCCGCAGCGTACGCAGCCATAAGGCTGGGTTTCGTTGAGCACACGCACTTCTTTGCGTTGTGGTGTGAGCAACAAACGTGGCACGAGATGGAGCGCTTTTTCGGGGCAGGTGCTGACACACAAGCCGCACTGCACGCAGTTCTTTTCAAAGAACCGCAACTGGGGCGCTTGCTGGTTGTCTTGCAACGCGTTAGCGGGGCAAGCACTGACGCAGCTCATGCACAAGGTGCAGCTGTCTTTGTTGACCTCGACCGAGCCGAACGGCGAGCCGTCTTTGGGCAAAGCCAAGGCTTCGGGTGCATCAGCGGTTTTCAAGACTGGCGCATGTTCGAGCAAGTGGTCGATGACCATGCTCAGCGTGCTGCGCTTTTCAGTCATCACCGCAAACGTGGCAGCGGGCACGGTGCTGCTCAAGCGCTGCTGGCCTGTGGTGAGGCGTTGCAGCTCGGCATCGAGCTCCATCGCTTGCGTGGCATGCACCAGCTGCACAGGCATGCGTCCGGCTTTGGCATAACCCAAGCCTTCGAGCATGGCCTGGGCTTGCGCCATTTGCGCTTGCAAGCCGTCGGCATATTGCGGGGCTTCTTCGGCGGTGTGGAGCACCAGCACTTGGGCAGCGCCATAGGCCAAGGCCGTGAGCCAAACATCCAAGCCAAGGCTGGCGGTGTGCCACAGCGACACGGGCATCACGTGCGCAGGCAGACCTTTGGCCACTGTGAGTTGTGCTGCGCGACCCAGTTCATTCACCAAAGCTTGGCCCGCGTCTTGGCTGTGCAGCAAGATGACCGCGTCTTTGCCGCCTGTTTTTTGGTAGGTGCTGAGCAAGGTCTTGAGCTTGACGCCTTGCTCGCTGGCACGTGGATAGGCGTAGGTGAGTGCGCCTGTGGGACACACCGTGGTGCACGCGCCGCAGCCCACACACAGGTTGGGGTTGACCTTGATTTGTTGGCGCGACTTGTCGGAGCTGACCGCTTCGGCAGAGCAAATGTCCACGCAAGCGTTGCAGCCCACTTTTTCGTTGCGGCTGTGTGCACACAGTTTTTGTTTGTAGTCAAAGAACTTGGGTTTTTCAAACTCCCCCACCAGCTCGCGCAAGCGCAACAAGTTGGCCGCTGTGGCACCGCGGAAATAGCCTTGCGGCAACGCGTGGCGTGTGAAGGCGCTTTGCTCGCGCAGGTCGAGCACGAGGTCGAACTCGGCTGTTTCTTCTTGCGCTTCGCGCTGAAAGTTGATCGCGCCTACCGCACCGCAAGCGGTCACGCAATCGCGGTGCGAGCTGCATTTGTTCAAGTCAATTTGGTAGTCCAAGCCAATCGCTTGCTCGGGGCAAGCCGCCACACAGGCGTTGCAACGTGTGCACAGGTCCAGATCAATCGGGTTGTTGTTTTGCCAAGTCAGCTTGAACGCGCCCAGCCAACCGTCCACACGCACCACTTGGCCGCCCAACACGGGGTAGGTGCGGTTTTGTGCGCCGCCAGCCTCGCCAGCGCCTTGAGTGAAGATCGTCACATTCAAGGCATCAGCCAACAAAGCGGCCACTTGTTCGGCCTGATCCATCTGCCCCAAGATGAGCAAACGCCCTGCACTCTTGAACGTCACCGTGGGCACAGGCTCGGGCTCGGGCAAATGCGCAGCGGCTAACAGCGCGGCAATTTTGGGGGAAGCGTTTTTGGCGTCGCTGCTCCAACCGCCGGTCTCGCGAATGTTGACGAACTTGATGACCGATGTTTTGGCTGGCGCCTCAACAGCCAAGTCACCAAACAGGCGTTGCTCTTGAGTGCAAGCCACCACCACATCGTCGGTACCTTGCACAGCTTGCACAAACGCGCTCGCCTCTCGGCGGCACAAGGCCGTGTGCAGCGTGAGTGGCTCAGACAGGCTTTGGCTCAGCGCCTTCGGGTCTAGCGGTTGGGTCTGGTTGCAGTCGCAAATCAGCGTGGTCATGCGTGGTGGGCTCGGTGTTGGAAGGGTTGTCAGCAGGGACGGACTGTGCCATGACTTTGGGTTGTTCTGTCTCAGCCTTGTCACTCCCGTTTATTTCGGCTGTTTTTTCGGGTTCATCGTCAAACAAGTTCAAGGTCTTGGCGCTGGCCATTTGTCGCAGCATGGCCATAGGCAAAGGGTCGGGTTGACTGTAGTCGTCGATGTAGATGTCCATGCGGTCCATCACATTGAAGTGCGGGTCGGCAAACAACTTTTTCATGGCGGCGTTCTTCACATCGGGCGCAACACCACGCGCCATGAAACCTGTGAAATCAGACTCAGGCGTGAGTTGCTGAGCATCGGCCAACGTGGGCGCAGGTACAGCCGTAGACTCGTGTGTCTGCGCGGGGGATGTCGTATTGGATGTGGGAGCTTGGGCAGCATGCATCACAGGAGATGCGGCATCGCTCCCTTCTGCATTTGGCACAAGCGCTGGCGAGGGGTCAAGCGCTGAACCGCGCAGCGCAGGCTCCGCCAGCGGACGCCCTTCACGCACATCTGCTTTACGGCGCGACCAACGGCTTAAAAAACCTGCGGGCGTGTCGTCATTGGCCATGGCCGCCTCCATGGTTGGATCCACCACCACGCATCTTTTCGGTACTGACCGACGCAGGGTTGCCAAAGCGGTCTTGCAGAGGACGGAAGCTGTCGGGTCGTTTGCGACGTTTGGCTTCGACCACCAAATGTTGCGCCATGAATTCCGTCATCCACGCCACCACATCAGGGGGTGCGGGCACCTGGTCCACATGTTCTTGGGCATCTAACCAGCGGCCTGCGTCGTGGTAGCTCAGACTCACCATCGCGGGCACGGCCATCACTTCGTCGCTGATGGTTGGTTCTTCTTCCATGCGCCACAACACAAACCAGCACGGCGCAGGCGAGGCTGCGTTGAGGTAGTAGCCCTCGGCATCGTCGCGAAACAACTCAACCGTGAAGCCTGGGTGCAACCAAATTTGCTCGTCATCGGTTTGGCGCAAGCAGCGCGGCTCGGTGCCAAAGTGCTCGGCGTGCGGCAGCAAGTCATGTCCCGTCACATCGTGCAACACCCAGCGCCACGGTTGCCAACGGCTCATGGCCCCCGGCACACGCTCGCGACGCATGACGACAGCAACTTGAAGACTGGGACGGTGGTTCATGGGTGCGATGTTAGCGGGATGGCAATGCCCCGCTTAAGCATCCCCAATTTAGCCCCGATGCAAACAGGTCCGATTGATTTCTTTGCGCAAAGACGCCTCAGACATGGGCTTAGACACATAACCATCCGCACCTGACGCAATGAAACGTTCACGATAGCCGGTCATCGCATGTGCGGTGACCATCAGCACGGGGGTACGCGGCAGTTGACGCTCGGCCTCACGCTCACGCCAAATCCGCAACGCGGTCAAACCGTCCATCACAGGCATCATCACATCCAACAAGACCACATCGAAGCGCTCTTTGTCTAGGCAATCCAAAGCTTGCTGCCCATCATTGGCCAACACAAAGGTATGCCCCATGCGCTGCAACATGATTTGCGCCAACTTGCGGTTAATTTCGTGATCCTCCACCAACAACACAGACAACGATTGCATGGCAGGTTGCGGTTCTGAATCGCCCAACAGCCCCGCACCTGTTTGAGCGCCAGCCAGCGCGACGCACTTCACAGGAAACGCGATCGTGAAAGACGCCCCTTGCCCTGGTTCGCTGGAGGCAGAAATATCGCCCCCCATCAGTTGCATCAAACTGCGCGTGATCGCCAACCCCAACCCTGTGCCGCCATAGGAGCGCGTGATCGAACCATCGGCCTGCGTGAATGGGCTAAACAACGCATCTGTGCGCGCTGCATCAAAGCCAATGCCCGTATCTGCAACTGTGATCTCTAAACGAACCGCGTTTTCTTGCGCGCTGGGGTGGGTCTTGGATGTCACGGAGACCTTGCCGTCCTCCGTGAATTTGATGGCATTACCTATTAAGTTCGTGAGCACTTGACGCACACGCACAGGATCCATCCACACCAAATCAGGCAACATGGGGTCGTTGTGCACGCTCAAATCAATGCCTTTGGCCTGCGCCAATTGTTCCAATGATCGGGCTGTGTGTCGCACCAATTGGGCAGGGCTCACCGCCAATAACTCAAGCTCTAAAGCGCCTGCTTCGATTTTTGAAAAATCTAAAATTTGATTGATGATGTGCAACAGATGGCTGGCTGAGTCACGCGCCAATGACAAATATTCTTTTTGCACCTGCGCATCATCTGTGCTCATCGCCATTTCGGTCATCCCCAAGATGCCGTTCATGGGGGTGCGAATTTCATGACTCATATTCGCTAAGAATTCGCCACGCACGCGGTTGGCTTGCTCTGCTTTGTTCTTGGCTTCCACCAACAAGTCCTGTGCGTGTTGGATGGCTGTGAAATCTTGCATCACACCAATATAAAAGTGTGCGTTGTCTACACGCGTTTCTTTGACCGTGACACGCACAGGGAACAAGCTCCCATCTTGACGCATACCTTTGACCACACGCGGTTGATTGATCAATTTTTTACGACCGGTCTGCGCATAGGCTTTGAGGTAGCCATCGTGCGCTTGACGCTCTTGGCTCTGCATCAGAGCATTGATATTTTTCCCCGCCAAGGACTCCTGCGTATAACCAAAAATCTCTGCAGTGGCCAAATTACATTGCACGATGCGCCCGTCCGGATCAGCCACCACAATGGCCTCTGGCACAGAGGCAAAAATGCTATTGAGTTTGCTTTCGCTCAACCGTAACTCTTGCTCTACCAACTGGCGCTCAGAGATTTCTTGATTGAGCTGCTGAATAGCATCTTGACGCTGCGAAGACAAATCGCGGGCAACCATCAACGCGGCACGAATTCGTCGCACCGACAACCAGACCAGCAACAAACCACCTAACACCACCACCAAAAGGACAGTGAATGTTCGGGTCAAAACATTCGTGGTGGCGGATTGCCATTGCGACACGGGCAAGACCACTTCCAACGCGCCACGCACATCCCCCACTTGCCAATCGGTTTTAGGTGAGCCAGGGTAATGGTTGTGGCATGCAACACAACCCGACAGCATGCGATCAGCCTGCGCATAACGCAAAACCCGCTGTCCATGCATCATTTCTTCTCGAACAAAGGGTTGGCTTGGCGTTGTCTTCAGATGGGCAAGCGCTTGTGTTTGAAAGTCGTCTAACGCGCGTTCACCAGCTCGCCAAGGAAACGGCAAATCACTGTAGAGGCGCACTTGTGTACCACCATCGACTTGCGATATGTAATGACCCAACTCAATGGTGAGGGTGGCAGGCAAAGGTAGCGCGTTGTCACGCGATTTGTAGTCATGGGTGACCGCAACACCCGCCTTCATCGCTCGCGGCACGAGCTCTTGCGCGTAAAAATTTCGAAACTGAGTCACTGACTCAGCGTGCTCTTGTGCACTCTCTTTGGCGTATTGGAAAACGACGCGTTCACTCGACTCGTAGGTATACATCACCACCCACATCGAGACGACCATCAGCGCGCCGCCCACTGCCTGCAAAGGCCAGCGCTTAAGTGCACGACTTACAAAGCGTAGTAAATAATGAATGATTTGCACATCTGGGCGGTTGAATTAATAACTTATAGTTAAATTTTAATCCATGCCACCCAAACGAACACATCTGACGCTGCCACCGGCAGCCATCAGGCACGCGCTGAATTAAGTTTCTTTAGAAATCTTGATGCTTGGGAATTTGCTCGAAAAGTCCTTGGCTTTTGCAGCAATCTTCACTGCCACTTGGCGGGCTACCGCCTTGTAGATGCCCGCCACTTCGCCGTCAGGGTCGGCCACCACGGTGGGTTTGCCGCTGTCGGCTTGCAGGCGGATTTGCATGTTGAGTGGCAATGCGCCTAGGTAGTCCATGCCGTATTGGGCGGCCATCTTCTTGCCGCCGTCTGCGCCAAAGATGTGTTCGATGTGACCGCAGTTGGTGCAAACGTGCACCGCCATGTTTTCAACCAAACCAAGGATGGGCACGCCCACCTTTTCAAACATCTTGATGCCTTTTTTGGCGTCGAGCAAGGCAATGTCTTGTGGCGTGGTCACGATGACCGAGCCCGTCATGGGCACGCGTTGGCTCAGCGTGAGCTGAATGTCGCCCGTGCCGGGGGGCATATCCACGATCAAATAATCCAACGATTTCCAATTGGTTTGGCGCAGCAACTGCTCCAGCGCTTGGGTGGCCATCGGGCCGCGCCAAATCATGGCTTCGTCTTGGTCCACCAAGAAACCGATGGACATGACTTGCACGCCGTAGTTCTCCAGCGGGTCCATGGTTTGGCCGTCGCTGCTCTCGGGGCGGCCTTCAATGCCCATCATCATGGGCTGGCTGGGGCCGTAAATGTCGGCATCCAACAAACCCACGCTGGCGCCTTCGGCAGCCAAAGCCAACGCCAAGTTAGCGGCGGTGGTGCTTTTGCCCACGCCGCCTTTGCCTGACGCCACAGCAATGATGTTTTTGACTTGCGGCAACAAGGCCACACCGCGCTGCGCCGCGTGCGCCACGATGTTCACCGTGATGTTGGCCGACACGTTGTCCACGCCCGCCACGCTCTTGGCAGCTGCAATCAGCTCTTTGCGAAAGCCCGCAATTTGGCTTTTGGCGGGATAGCCCAACACCACATCAAACGACACATCGCCGCCTTGAATTTGCAGATTTTTCAGCGCCTTGGTCGTGACAAAGTCTTTGCCCGTGTTGGGGTCAATCACGGTTTGCAGGGCTGCGGTCAGGGTTTGTTCGTTCAGTGCCATAAATTTCTTTATTCTTGGAATAGGAATTGCGCGCAAGTCTAGCGCGAGCAAGTGGCCGGCACCGCAGGCAGGTCATGCGTGGGACAAGGTCAGTTTTTTCGCGCTACCCAATAAGCCGCACCTTCAGCCCCGTACCGCTCGTCATGCGGCACATGGGGGTCCAGCTCAAAGACAGAGCCGGGCAATAGGTGCTGGGTTTGGCCATTCATGGTCAGCCACATCTCGCCGCGCGTGAGGATGGCGTGCACACCAAACGCGTGGGTATGGGTGTCGAGCACGGTGTTGGGCGCCCATTCGCGCTCAAGCACCTCATCAAAGCCAGCGGCTAGGGCTTTTTGGCGGAATTCGTCAAAGCTAGGTAAGTTCATGCCCGCATTCTGTAGGAACTAAAATCGCCCCCTTCGCCCTAAGGTCTTGCCTCCAAATGTCCCAGCGCCAGCTATTCGTCACCACCGCCCTACCCTACGCCAACGGCAACTTCCACATCGGCCACATCATGGAGTACATCCAGGCCGACATCTGGGTGCGTTTCCAGCGAATGCAGGGCCACAAGGTCGATTTCGTAGGCGCAGACGACACACACGGCGCACCCATCATGATTGCGGCCGAGAAGGCTGGCATCACCCCACAGCAGTTTGTGGCCAACATCGCCGCAGGCCGCAAGCCGTATTTGGACGGCTTTCATATTAAGTTTGACAACTGGCACAGCACCGATGCGCCCGAGAACCACGAGCTGGCCCGCCAGATTTACCGTGACCTGCGCGACATCCCTGCCTCTGAAGGCGGCTCACTGATTGAGCGCCGCACGATTGACCAGTTCTTCGACCCCGAGAAGAACATGTTCTTGCCCGACCGCTTCATCAAAGGCGAGTGCCCCAAGTGCCATGCCCACGACCAGTACGGCGACAACTGCGAGGTATGCGGTGCGGTTTACGCCCCCACCGACCTCATCAACCCGTTCTCCGCTTTGTCGGGCGCCAAGCCTGAACTGAAAAGCTCGGAGCATTTCTTCTTCAAGCTGTCTGACCCACGCTGCGTGGCGTTCTTGGAGAAGTGGACACAAGACGGCAAGTTGCAACCCGAAGTGGCCAACAAAGTCAAAGAGTGGTTCACCGTGCGCACCAACCCCGATGGCACCACTAGCGAAGGCTTGGGCGACTGGGACATCTCGCGTGACGCGCCTTACTTCGGCATCGAAATTCCAGATGCACCAGGCAAATACTTCTACGTGTGGCTCGACGCGCCTGTGGGTTACTTGGCCTCGCTGAAAAACTTGCTCGACAAACGCGGCGAGAACTACGACGCCTACATGGCCAACCCCGCGCTGGAGCAATACCACTTCATCGGCAAAGACATCGTCACCTTCCACACGCTGTTCTGGCCCGCCATGCTGCATTTCAGTGGCCGCAAAACACCGAACAACGTGTTTGTGCACGGCTTCCTCACCGTCAACAACGGCGAGAAGATGAGCAAGAGCCGTGGCACCGGACTCGACCCACTCAAGTACCTCAGCCTCGGCATGAACCCCGAGTGGCTGCGTTACTACTTGGCCACCAAGCTCAACAACCGCAACGAAGACGTGGACTTCAACGCCGAAGACTTCATGCTGCGCGTGAACAGCGATTTGATTGGCAAGTTCGTCAACATCGCCTCGCGTGCAGCGGGCTTCTTGACCAAGCGCTTTGAAGGCAAGCTCACGCAAAGCTTTGGCGAACAAGGCACCGCGTTGCTGAACGACATTCACGCGGCCAAAGACAGCATCGCCCAAGCCTACGACGCACGCGAGTACGGCAAAGCCGCCCGCGAAATCATGTTGCTGGCCGACAAGGTCAATTCGTATGTGGACCAACACAAACCTTGGGACTTAGCCAAAGACACAGCCAACAACGAAGCGCTGCACCAAGTGTGTTCGCTGCTCATCAACGCCTTTGCTGAGTTGAGCCGCTACTTAGCGCCTGTGTTGCCCGCGCTTGCGCAAGCGGTCGAAGCCTTCACTGGCACCTCCATGAAAAACTGGAACACATCAGGCTACGTGGCGACCATTCACCCCTACCAACACCTCATGCAACGCGTCACCCCCGAACAACTCGAAGCCTTGTTTGAGCCACCAGCCGTGGTGGAAGAAAAAGTCACCCCAGGCGGCGAAGAGATTGCGCCCACCATCAGCATCGATGACTTTGCGAAGGTGGATTTGCGCATTGCCGAAATCGTCAACTGCGAAGCGGTGGAAGGTTCGACCAAATTGCTGCGCCTCACGCTCGATGTGGGCGAAGGTAAAACTCGAAACGTGTTTTCAGGCGTGGCCAGCATGTACAAGCCCGAAGACCTCAAAGGCAAACTCACCGTGATGGTGGCCAACTTGGCCCCACGCAAGATGAAGTTTGGCGTGTCTGAAGGCATGGTGCTCGCCGCCAGCCACGCAGACGACAAGGTCGATGCTGGCATTTACGTGCTCCACCCATGGCCCGGCGCAAAACCCGGTATGCGCATCCATTAATTGGGTTCTGACCCAAATTAGCTTTATGTTCAAACCCAACTTAGTCCACGCCCTGCAAGGCTACACGCGCCAACGCTTTTACCAAGACGTGGGTGCGGGTATCACGGTGGGCGTGGTGGCGTTGCCACTGGCCATGGCGTTTGCCATTGCGTCAGGGCTCAAGCCCGAAGCGGGTTTGTTCACCGCCATCATTGCCGGCTTTTTAATCTCTGCTTTGGGTGGCAGCCGCGTGCAAATTGGCGGGCCTGCGGGGGCGTTCATCGTCATCGTCTATGGCATTTTGGAGCGCTATGGCTTGGCCAATTTGATGATTGCCACGGCCATGTCGGGCGTCATGCTGCTGGCCATGGGCTTGCTGCGTTTGGGCACTTTGATTCGTTTCATTCCCGTGGCGGTGGTGATTGGGTTTACCAACGGCATTGCTGTGCTCATCATGGTGTCGCAGCTCAAAGACTTCTTTGGTCTGCAAGTCAAAACCATGCCCGCTGACTTCTTTGGCATCTTGCGTACCCTCAGCGACCACATCAGCAGCTACAACGGCGAGGCCTTGGGCTTGGCTGTGGCGTGTTTGGTGGTGCTGGCGTTTTGGCAATTGGCCCTGCCGCGTTTGGCCAATACCATGCCAAGCACCAAAAACTTCTCCACCATCCCCGGCTCCATCGTGGTGCTGGTGGGTGCCACAGTGGCCAGCAAGATGATGGGGCTGGAGGTAGAAACCATCGCCTCACGCTTTGGCAGCATCCCCAACAACTTGCCCGCCTTTGCATGGCCCGAGTTCAGTTGGGAAACAGCCAAATTCTTGCTCATCCCAGCCACCACGTTGGCGTTACTGGGTTCGATTGAATCGCTGTTGTGCGCCCGCATTGCCGACCAAATGATGGCCGACGGCCCCTACGGCGACCGCCACGATGCGAACCAAGAGCTGATGGCCCAAGGCATTGCCAACCTCGTCACGCCTTTTTTTGGTGGCATGCCTGCCACCGGCACCATTGCCCGCACCGTGACCAATGTGAAGAACGGCGGCAACAGCCCTGTGGCTGGCATGGTGCACGCCCTCACCTTGTTGGTGGTCATGCTGGTGGCCGCGCCTTTGGCAGGCGATGTGCCGCTGGCTGCGCTCTCGGCCATTCTGATGTTTGTGGCTTGGAACATGGGCGAGTGGCGCGAGTTTGTGCACCTGCGCCAGTTCCGCCTGCCTTATCGCGCCACCTTGCTGTCGGTGTTTTTGCTCACCGTCATCGTCGATTTGACGGTGGCTGTAGAAGTGGGCCTGATGGCCGCCTGCCTGACCTTCATCTACCGCATCTCCAGCCTCAGCCGCGCGGAGCATGTGCAAGCCGACGCATTCCCCGAGCTAGCTGGCTGCGACACCACCGTGCAAGCCCACCGGCTGTATGGCGCGTTATTCTTTGGCGCGGTCAAGCTGGTGGAAGCCATCGAAGAAAGCCTGCCCGCCAAAGCGCTGGTGCTGGACCTGAAGAACCTCATTTACGTTGACTCCTCTGGCGCTGATGCGCTGCTGTCTTTGGCGCGTAGCTGCAAGAAAAAGCAGATCCGTCTCATCGTGTGCGGCTTGGCACACCAGCCGCTGGACATGGCCCAGCGCAGCGGTCTGCGACAGGCCTTGCCTGACACAGACCTGGTGCCCGATTTGAGCCACGGTTTGGCCTTGGCCCTCGGTCGTTAAAATCTTCGCAATCTCAAGACATTCCTAGGAAACCCACCATGTCGATTTTTCAGCGTGACCACTACACCTCCGAAGCCACTCAGTTCATCGAGTCGCTCAAGGCCAAAAACCCTCAGCTCGAAAAAGCCCAACGCGATGGCCGCGCTTTGCTGTGGGACAAGCAAGTGAACACCGAAATCCAGCAAGACATCCAAGCTGGCCGTGTGGCGCAAAAGCCGTACGTGTACCAAACGAACGCTTGATACGCTCGTTCGACTAAGCGTCTACCGTGCATCCTGCCGATACCACCCTGCCCAACGACGAGGCAACCTCTGCCTCGGTCATGCCCGAGGTGGTTGACCATGTGGCCGTGGCCCGCCTGTATGGCGAGCCGCTGTTTGCCATGCCGCAGGATTTGTACATCCCGCCAGACGCGCTAGAAGTTTTCCTAGAGGCCTTCCAAGGTCCGTTGGATTTGCTGCTGTACCTCATCCGCAAGCAAAACTTCAACATCCTTGACATCCCCATGGCTGCGCTCACGCGCCAGTACCTGAGCTATGTGGACGAGATTCGCAGCCGCAACCTCGAGCTTGCCGCCGAATACCTGCTGATGGCCGCCATGCTGATTGAAATCAAATCACGCATGCTGCTGCCGCCCAAGAAGGTGGCTGAAGGCCAAGAACCAGAAGACCCCCGCGCCGAGCTGGTGCGCCGTTTGCTCGAATACGAGCAAATGAAGCTGGCTGCCGCCACGCTCAACGAAGTGCCGCAATTTGGCCGCGATTTCATGCGTGCGCAAGTGTTCATTGAGCAATCGCTGCAACCGCGTTTCCCCGATGTGCATGTGGTGGAGCTTCAACAGGCGTGGGCCGACATCTTGAAGCGCGCCAAGCTGGTGCAGCACCACAAAATCAGCCGTGAAGAGCTGTCGGTGCGTGAGCACATGAGCATCGTGTTGCGCAAGCTCCAAGGCCAACGCTTTGTCGAGTTTGAAAACCTGTTCGATCCCGCGCAAGGCGTACCCGTGCTGGTGGTGACGTTCATCGCCCTGCTGGAGCTGGGCAAAGAAACCCTGATTGAAATCACACAGGCCGAGGCTTTTGCGCCGATTTACGTGCGTTTGGCCTATACCCCCACGTAAACTCCACATCCCTTCGGCAACACAGGACTGGCTTTGCGCCACACACGTTCTATGAGCAACACCCACGCTTCGCCCTACGGCACTTTGCCCCCCGCTTCCCCCGTCGCTGCCCGCAAGCCCATCAGCTTGCCCCGCCTGAACGAGCTGCGCGCACGTGGTGAAAAAATCACCATGCTCACCGCCTACGACGCCACCTTTGCCGCTGTGGCCGATGCGGCGGGCGTGGAATGCATCTTGGTGGGTGACTCGCTGGGCATGGTCTGCCAAGGCCTCACCAGCACCGTGGGCGTGACGCTTGACACCATGCGCTACCACGTCGAAAGCGTGGCCCGTGGCATCCGCCGCGTACAAGGCACGGCATGGATCATTGGTGACCTGCCCTTTGGCAGCTACCAAGAATCCAAAGAACAAGCCCTACGCAGTGCCACGGTTTTGATGCAAGCGGGGGCTCACATGGTCAAGCTCGAAGGCGGTGGCTGGACCACCGACGTGGTGCACTTTTTGGTCGAGCGCGGCATCCCTGTCTGCGCCCATTTGGGCCTCACCCCACAAACCGTACACGCCCTAGGCGGCTACCGCGTGCAAGGCCGTGGTGACTCGGCCACCAAGCTGCGCCAAGAAGCCCTCGCCCTGCAAGACGCAGGCGCCACCATGGTGGTGCTGGAGATGGTGCCCGAGCCACTGTCGACTGCCCTCACGCAAGAGCTGCCCACCTGCCACACCATTGGCATTGGCGCGGGCAACGGCACAGCAGGCCAAGTGCTGGTGATGCACGACATGCTGGGCGTCAATTTGGGCAAAAACCCCAAGTTCGTGCACAACTTCATGGAAGGCCACAGCAGCGTGCAAGCCGCCATGAGCGCCTATGTGGCTGCTGTGAAAAACGGTACTTTCCCCGACAACGCCAAACACGCATGGGCTTAATCGCCTCTGCTGCCAACGCTTTTTCTGTTTCATGCAAATCGTTCACACCCTCGCGGACCTACGTCGCGCCTTAAAGCCCGCCACCCTGCGCGCCTTTGTGCCCACCATGGGCAATCTGCACCAAGGCCATTTAGAACTGATGCAAATGGCCCGCCAAGAGGTCGATCAGCGCGCGACCACAGGCGGCATGACCGTGGCCAGTATCTTTGTGAACCGCCTGCAATTTGGCCCCAACGAAGACTTTGACACCTACCCCCGCACGCTAGAAAACGACTGCGCGCTGTTAAAAGCCAACGGCTGCGACGTGGTGTTTGCCCCCAGCGAAAAAGACCTCTATCCCGAAGCACAAGTGTTCAAGGTCCACCCACCGCCTGAGCTGGCCGATATCTTGGAAGGTGCGTTCCGCCCCGGCTTCTTTGTGGGTGTGAGCACCGTGGTGCACAAACTGTTCAACATCGTGCAGCCCGACTTGGCCATGTTTGGCAAAAAGGACTACCAACAGCTCATGGTCATCCGCCGCATGGTGCAGCAAATGGCGCTGCCCATCGAGATCATCGGCGGCGAAACCCGCCGCGCTGAAGATGGCTTGGCCCTCAGCTCACGCAACGGCTACCTGAGCGCCGAAGAACGCGCCGAAGCCGTGCAACTGTCGATGGCTTTGAAAGGCTTGGCGGCGGCGGCTCGTGCGGGCAATGCCGCTGGCCAGCTGGATGTGGCGGCTGCAGAAGCCGCTGCGATGAACGCACTGCGCCAACGCGGCTGGGCCCCCGACTACATCACCCTGCGCCGCCAACATGACTTGTCTCCGGTGACTGGTCCTTGTGCTGAGCCGCTGGTGGTACTCGGTGCAGCTAAGTTGGGTAAGACGCGGTTGATTGATAACCTCGAAGTTTGAGGTTTGTCTTTGGCTTAGGTAGTTGGTGTTCGTGGTGGTTTTCTCCGGCTAAGGTCGTGTGCGTGAGGCACGGTGGCCGCCTCATGCTGGAGTACCAGAAATCGTTGGCCGCCGCAAAACAACGCAACATCAAAGCAATTGAATTGCGCCAGAAACAGCTAAACCACACGTCCGCAAGCCGCAGTCTTCTCGTCTAGGGAATGGGCGGGTGACGATTTCTGGTACCCCAGCATGAGGAACCCGCTCACTCCCTAGGCGAGAAGCGAGCCCAGCAAAAAGCTATTCGCCCTTAGCCCCACGTCCCATCAGCAAAGCCACCGCTTGAGCTGACGTGATATCACCATCTAGCAACGCAACAACAGCCTGAGCAATCGGCATGTCCACGCCCAAGTGCTGCGCACGTTGCACCACGGTGCGGGCGCAATACACGCCTTCGGCCACGTGACCGAGTGAATCGATCGCTTGTTGCAGCGTCATACCTTGCGCCAAGGCAAGGCCCACTTTGCGGTTGCGGCTCAGGTCACCGGTGGAGGTGAGCACCAAGTCGCCCAAGCCCGACAAGCCCATGAAGGTTTCGGTCTTGGCACCCAGTGCCACACCGAGGCGTGTGATTTCGGCCAAGCCTCGTGTGATGAGTGCGGCGCGTGCGTTGAGGCCCAGCTGCAAACCATCACACAAACCGGTGGCGATGGCCAAGACGTTTTTGACTGCGCCGCCTACTTCCACGCCCACGATGTCGTCGTTGGCGTAGACGCGCAAGCTGTTGTTGTGAAAGGCTTGCACCATGGCTTCACGCGTTGCAGCGTCGTCGCTGGCAGCCACCAAGGCGGTGGGCATGCCGCGTGCCACTTCTTGTGCGAAGCTCGGGCCACTCAAAGCACCACCGCGCAGCGCGGGGGCGACTTGGGCTTTGACTTCGTGGGCCATCAAACCAACGCCGCTGTGTGAAGCATCGATAGTTGACGCACTAGGCTGCACAGCTTCAAAGCCTTTGCACAGCCAAGCCACAGGCACCTTACTACCCAAAATGGGGGCAAGCTGCGTCAGCATGCCGCGCAGGCTGCTCATGGGCGAGCCGATGACCACCAAATCTTGCTCGGCCAACCAAGGACCGAGTGGCTCGCAAGACACTTGCACGCCTGCGGTGAAGGGCAAGTCAGGCAAGTAGCGCTTGTTCACGCGCTCGGCTTGCATGGCTTGGGCTTGAGGCACATCGCGTGCCCACAGCGTCACGGTGTGGTGTGCGCCAGCATTAATCGCCAGCGCTGTACCCCACGCGCCTGCACCTAAAACGGCAATCTTCATGTCGACGGCCTACGCGTGAAATTACTGAACGGAGCCAGCTGCTTGTTGCTGCTGCTGTTCGTACATGGCTTGGAAATTGATTTCAGCCAAGTGCACAGGCGGGAAGCCAGCGCGTTGAATCACGTCAGCCACATTGCCGCGCAAGTAGGGGTAAATGATTTGTGGGCAAGCGATGCCAATGACCGGCCCCATTTGGTCTTCGGGCAAGTTGCGCACTTCAAAAATGCCAGCTTGCTTGGCTTCCACCAAGAACACCGTTTTGTCTTCAATCTTGGTTGTCACGGTGGCAGTCACGGTCACTTCCACAATGCCGTCGGCCACGTGTTCCATGCCCACGCCCAACTGAATGTCCACATTGGGTTGCTCAGTGCTGGTCAAGATGGCGGGAGAGTTGGGTTGCTCCAAAGACAAGTCTTTCAAATAGACACGTTGAATTTGAAAGACGGGTGTGGCTTGTTCTTCTGACATGGTGATTTCCTAAAACAAAAAATGCCCGCATCGGCAATACCGAAACGGGCAGCAAATCGGGATGGCTGAATTATGTCAGCTCAAGATTGCAACAAAGGCAGCAAACCGCCTTTGGCATCCAAGGCCACCAAATCGTCGCAACCGCCCACATGCGTGTCGCCGATGAAGATTTGCGGCACCGTGCGACGGCCCGTGATTTCCATCATGTGGGCGCGCGCCTCGGGGTCGGTGTCGATGCGAATTTCTTCAATCTGGGCCACGCCCTTGGCGTTCAGCAGTTGCTTGGCGCGAATGCAATACGGGCAAACGGCGGTGGTGTACATCTTGACGGCGGGCATGGCAGGTTCTCCGAAAAATTCAAGCCAAACATTAAGCTTTGGCGACAGGCAGATTAGCTTCTTTCCAAGCTTTCAGCCCGCCGTGCAAGGAATGCACCTTCTCGTAGCCCAGTTTTTGGGCAATGGCTTGGGCACGCTTAGAACGTGCACCCGCCGCACACACCATGATGACGGGGGTGCTTTTGTTCTTCACGGCTTTGTCCAAACGGACCTCCAGCTCGTCCAGTGGCACGTTCACCGCACCTTTGATGTGGCCTTGGGCAAACTCATCTGCGCCGCACACATCAATCACCACGCCTTTTTCGCGATTCATGCATTGCACCGCTTCTGTGGGCGAAATACCGGTGGCTGCCGCACCTTGCACCACGGGCAGCAACAAAAAGAAACCACTGCTCAGGGCAATGGCCATCAACATCCAGTTGTCGAGAATAAATTTCACGGGGAATCCAGTTCAGGGGGTTAAAAGTATCGAGTCAGGGCAGCATTCTAAAATCACGGCCAATCTTTCACTGACTCTGTTGATTTAAACCATGTACAAGCTCGTATTAATCCGCCACGGCGAATCCACTTGGAACCTTGAAAACCGCTTCACCGGCTGGACCGATGTAGACCTGACCCCCACTGGCGTCGAACAAGCCAAGAACGCCGGCAAGCTGCTCAAGGCCGAAGGCTATGCGTTTGATGTGGCCTACACCAGCGTCTTGAAGCGCGCCATTCGCACCCTGTTTCTCGCCTTGGACGAGATGGACTGCACTTGGTTGCCCGTGGTCAAAAGCTGGCGTTTGAACGAGCGCCACTACGGCGGTTTGCAAGGCTTGAACAAAGCCGACATGGCCAAGCAATACGGCGACGAGCAAGTGTTGGTCTGGCGCCGCAGCTACGACACCCCACCGCCTGAGCTGGAAGCCAACGACCCCCGCAGCGAACGCAACGACCCGCGCTACACCCGCTTTGAACCCAATCCCGTGCCTTTGACCGAGTGTTTGAAAGACACCGTGGCCCGCGTAGTGCCTTTCTGGAACGAAGCCCTCGCCCCGGCCATCAAGGCTGGCAAGCGCGTGGTCATCGCCGCACACGGCAACTCCATCCGTGCGCTCATCAAGTATTTGGACGGCATCAGCGACCAAGACATCGTGAGCTTGAATATCCCTAACGGGATCCCATTGGTGTATGAGCTGGATGAAAACTTGAAGCCCATCCGTCACTACTATTTGGGCGATGCTGAAGCCGCGGCCAAAGCAGCCGCTGCAGTAGCCACACAAGGCAAAGCCTAATCGTCCCACTCACAGCGCGCCCTCTGGGCGCGTTGTATATTGAGCACCTATTAAATTTGTTATTTCTCGAAGGCCACATGCGTCAAAAATTCAAGATTGCAGGCTGGGTTGCCATCGGCGCCCTGACCGGCGCGCTGACCACCGTTTCGTTGCAAACCGCTGCGCGCGCCAACATGGCGCCTTTGCCACTGGAAGAGTTGCAGCAACTCGCTGCTGTGTTCAGCATGGTCAAGAGCGACTACGTCGAGCCCGTGGACGAGAAAAAACTCATCAGCGATGCCATCACCGGCATGGTGGCGAGCCTTGATCCGCACTCGCAGTACTACGACAAAAAGTCTTTCAAAGAATTCCGCGAAGGCACGACAGGTCGTTTTGTGGGCGTGGGCATTGAAATCACGCAAGAAGAAGGTCTCATCAAAATTGTGTCGCCGATTGAGGGTTCACCCGCTTTCCGCGGCGGCATCAAGTCGGGCGACATGATCACCAAGATTGACGACACCGCGGTCAAAGGCCTCTCGCTCAACGACGCTGTCAAACGCATGCGCGGCGAGCCCGGCACCAAGGTGCTGCTCACCATCTACCGCAAAGACGAGAACCGCACCTTCCCCGTGAACATCATTCGCGAGGAAATCAAAACCCAAAGCGTCAAAGGCAAAGTGATGGAAACCGGCTACGGCTGGATTCGCTTGAGCCAATTCCAAGACCGCTCGGTGGATGACTTCACCAAGAAGCTGGAAGACATCTACAAACAAGAACCCAAACTCAAAGGCTTGGTGCTGGACCTGCGTAACGACCCCGGTGGTTTGCTCGACGCGGCCGTGGCCGTGTCTGCCGTGTTCTTGCCTGAGAACATCAACGTGGTGTCCACCAACGGCCAATTGGCTGAGAGCAAGTTTGTTTACAAAGCCTCGCCTGAGTTCTATCGCCGCAACGGTGGCAACGACCCTGTGGCCCGCTTGCACCAAAACACCAAAGGCATTTACCGCACCGTTCCACTGGTGGTATTGGTGAACGAAGGCTCAGCCTCGGCCAGCGAAATTGTGGCGGGTGCTTTGCAAGACCACAAACGCGCCACCATCATGGGCAGCCAAACTTTTGGCAAAGGCTCGGTGCAAACCGTGCGTCAACTCGGCCCCGATACCGCTTTGAAAATCACCACCGCGCGTTACTACACGCCAAGTGGCCGCAGCATTCAAGCCAAAGGCATCGTGCCTGATGTGTTGCTGGACGACACCGCCGAAGGCAGCCCGTACGCCATCCTGCGCATGCGTGAAGCCGACCTCGACAAACACTTAGAAAGCGGCCAAGGCAAAGATGCCAAAGACGCTGCTAAGGAAAAAGAAAAAGAGAAAGCCCGCGAAGAAGCCATGAAGCGTTTGGAAGAAGAATCCAAAAAGCCCAACAGCGAACGCCGCCCACCTGAGTTTGGCAGCGACAAGGACTTCCAACTGGAGCAAGCTTTGAAACGCCTCAAAGGCCAACCCGTGTTGGCCAGCAAGACGCAAAGCGAGCGTCCTGCTGAGAAGAAAGACAAGTAATTCACTTGTAGATCTGCGGTGAACGACGACCAACTGCTGCGCTATTCGCGCCACATCCTGCTAGACGATGTGGGCATCGAAGGCCAGCAGCGCTTGGTCGACAGCCATGTGCTGATCGTCGGTGCAGGCGGTTTGGGTTCTCCCGTCGCGCTGTACCTTGCAGCCAGCGGCGTAGGCCACATCACGATTGCCGACCACGATGTGGTCGACCTCACCAATTTGCAACGTCAAATCGCCCACACCACCGCGCGTGTGGGGCACCCAAAAGTTGAATCAGCCTCGCAAGCCATGCTGGCCCTCAACCCCGAGGTGCGCGTGACCGCGCTGGCCCACAAGCTAGATGCTGCCCAGCTCAACGCCCTTGTGCCCACCGTGACCGTGGTGGTGGATTGCTGCGACAACTTTGAAACCCGCCAAGCTGTGAACGCCGCATGCGTGACGCACAAAGTGCCCCTCGTCTCAGGTGCAGCCATTCGCATGGACGGCCAGCTGGCGGTGTATGACGCGCGTGACGACAAATCCCCCTGCTACGCCTGCATCTTCCGGCCCGCTGATGCACCTGAAGAAGTGCGTTGTTCAACGATGGGCGTGCTCGCGCCACTGGTGGGCGTGATTGGCACCATGCAAGCCATGGAAACGGTCAAGCTCATCACCGGCATGGGCTCGCGCCTGACGGGCCGCCTGCAAATGTTGGATGGCCGTGGCATGGAATGGAATGAAGTGCGTTTGCAGCGCAACCCTAGCTGCCCGGTGTGTGGCAAGACCCAAAACGTTTCCTGAACCACCTCGGCTGCAACGCCAGCCCATCTGAGAACAACCCCAAGTGCTGCGTTTGCGCGTGCAGCTGCAGCGCCTCATACGGGCCTGCGTTGTTTTTGTAGCTGTACGACCACGCATAACCCTGCCCCACCATCCACGCGCCCACATCGTTGCCTTGGCGCGTGAGCTGCGCTAGCAAACGGCCATAGCTGTCGCGCGTGCGGGCGCGTACCTCCACCACTTGGCCCTGCAGCGCGGCATACAAAGCAGCGCGTGACTGTGGTCCCCACGGTTGGCAAATCTCGGGGGCGTCGATGCCCAACAAGCGCACCTTGTGCGCCTCGCCGCCTTGCAGGGGTTGTACCCACACCGTGTCGCCATCGCTCACGTGCGTGACCACGCCGGGCCATGCGTGCACGGAGGGGCACAGACACAGCAGCCACGTGACAAGCATGCAAGCCCACAGGCCTTGTGCCGTTGCTGCCATTTGCTTGCACCGCGTGAAGTTCATCCATCACCTCCAACCAAAACCGCATTGTGCAAACCACCGTGTATCAGGTGGTGAGCCAGCCGTTACGATTAGCGCATGCACTCTGCAAAGCGTTTCTTCCCGTTTCTCAGCTGGCCTAAGCCAACCCCTCAACTGCTCAAGAGCGAGGCCTTTGCGGGTCTGAGCGTAGGCCTGATGGTCATTCCGCAAGGTGTGGCTTATGCGGCGTTGGCGGGCATGCCACTCATCACTGGTATTTACGCCTCGCTGTTGCCTGCATTGGTGGCGGTGCTGTTCAGTGCTTCGCCACGTTTGTCGGTGGGCCCCACGGCGCTCACCTCCATCTTGATTGCGGCCTCGCTCAGCGGCATGGCTGCGCCTGGCAGTGCCGAGTGGGTCAACCTCACGGTGTGGCTCTCACTCATGACGGGTTTGCTGCAAGTGGTGTTGGGCTTTGCGCGTTTTGGCTGGTTGCTGAACTTGGTCAGCTCACCGGTGTTGATGGCTTTCACACAGGGCGCGGGCGTGCTCATCATCTCGTCGCAAATACCGGCGTTGTTGGGTTTGACAAACGGGTGGTCGACACTGCTGACAGGGGTTGGCATTGATTGGGCCAGCTTGGTGTTTGGTGTGGCTACGCTGGTGTTGCTGCTGTTAGCGCGGCGCTGGCGGCCCACCTTCCCCACCGTGTTGGTGGTGGTGCTGGGCGCAGCGGGCGCTAGCTGGGCGTTGGGGCTAGAGGCATCGGGCACAGCTGTGGTGGGCGCGTTGCCGCAGGGCCTGCCTGCGTTGTTTGTACCCAGCGTCATTGAATGGGACATCTTCAAGCAGTTGGTGCTGCCCACCTTGGTCATCACACTGGTGAGCTTTTTAGAAACCGCATCCAGCGCGAAGGTGGACAACGACCGCAGCGGCAAACGCTGGGATCAAGACCAAGACTTGATTGGCCAAGGCTTGGCCAAAGTCGCGTCGGGTTTGTGCGGCGCTTTTCCCACCAGCTCGTCGTTCAGCCGCTCGGCACTCAACCTGTATGCGGGCGCGCAATCGGCATGGGCCACCATTTTTTCGGTGGCGGTGATTTTGGCCATCCTGTTGTGCTTCACCGCGGTGTTGCAGCCTGTGCCGCAATCGGTGTTGGCAGCCATCGTGGTGGCCGCGGTGTTGGGCCTCATCAAGCCACGCGCGTTTGTGCAGCTGTACAACATCAACCGTGTCGAGGCGGCTACGGCGGTGGTGACGTTTGTCATCACCCTGCTCTCGGCCCCGCGTTTGTATTGGGGCGTGCTGGCCGGTGTGGTGATGGGCCTGAGCCACTTTTTGCACACGCGCTTGCACCCGCGCATCATTGAAGTGGGCCGGCACCCCGACGGCAGCCTGCGCGACCGCCACCTGTGGAAACTGCCGCCCTTGGCCCCCCACCTCTACGCCCTGCGCATGGACGCCGAGCTGGACTTTGCCGCTGCCAGCACCCTAGAACGTGCGGTGATGGAGCACCTGGCCCTACACCCCAATGTGGCTCATGTATGCCTGTTTGCACTGCCCATCAACCGCATCGACGCCACGGGCGTAGAGAGCCTCGCCAAGCTAGAAGCCATGCTGCGCGAGCGCAGCATCAGCCTGCACATCAGCGGCATGAAACTACCGGTTGAAACTGTGCTGCGCCGCGCAGGCTGCCTGCAAGCGCATGCGGGGCTGCACCTGTATCGCACGGATGCGGAGGCAATTCAGCAGCTGCGGCAACTGGAAGCGTTGCCTGCGGATATGGGGTGGTGTATTTGATTTAGCGCTTGAGTGGCGCAGCCACTTGCACGCTGGCATGCAAACCCAGCGCTTCTTCGTTTTGAATTTTCAAAGCATCCAAGCTGCGTTTGAATGACTTGATCCAAGTTAGCACTTGTATGTTGAGTTCGCCTAAGCGTTGCTCCATGGGTTTGGCGCTGGGCATGAGCAGGCGAGCGATGGTTTGGTTCAGTGCCAACGTTTGACGGGTGAGTTCTTCGTCGCCAATCAACATCACTTCGTTGGCCGCGCTTTGCACGAGGGCGAGGTGGTCTGCCAAGGTTTTGTCACGGGCTTGGGCAAACACCAAGTTGTTCACCAATGCATCGGTGGCATGCATGTAGCGCAGGCCCGATTCTTTGAAGGCTTTGAGTTCGGCAGCACGTTCAGCGGCAAGTTGATGGGCGAGGTCGATGTGCGCTTGACGAACTGCGGCACGTTCGTGCTGATAGCCTGCCACCCAGCTGCCACCCAATGTGCCCATCACACCAATGACGGCGGCCAACAAGGGAACCAGCCAGTCTTTGCGATCCATAAAAACTCCTGCGCCGTGCAGCTTTGTTGCGATGTGCCACTATAGCCAGAACGATGCAGAAATGAATACCAATCACTTCATCAATTAAGCGGTCACGATCCAGCCTTCCAGCGGGTCACACGCGGGCAGGCCGTAATGTGCGTCGCCCTTCTCGTGCTGAGCTTGCGCCCACGCGGCTTGCACCATGCAGAGCACGGCGTCTAGGCTGTCGCCTGATGCGTCGTCCACCAAGGTGTCGTGCTGGGCATGGGTGAGTTTGAGGCGCAAGCACAAACGAGTTTGGCCGACCTCAAGGGCTTGCAACAGTTGCTTGCGTGCAATCAGGCGCTCTGGCGTTTGTTTGGCTTTGTCATCACTTTTGTAGCTGGTGTTGCCAATCAGCTCACGCGCCAGCAAGCCGGGGTAGGCTTCTAGCGCAACGCGCGATGATTCGGGTGAAGCTGCAGGTGCATGCAAGCGGGGCACAGTCACGCCCGCCTCGATCAGCAAAGGCACACCCGCATGCAGCATGTAGGCCACAGGTGGGTTGACCCATTTCATCGACGGGCTAGAACCCGCGGGCGTGTCGGTGACGCGGTGGGCAAACTTGCCGCCCACGGGGCGTGCATCGCAAAAGGCTTTGAAGGTGGCACGAATGTCAGCACGGCTAAGTGCGCTGTAGTGCTGCATGCAGGCCAACCAATCGGTGGGCCATTGCAGATGCTCGACCAGTTCACGCGGCAGACCAAAGGGCAAGTCAAAACCACCCACCCACGCTTGAGGCTGTTTGAGCCAATCAGCGAAAGAGACCAAGGTGTCAAACCGCAGCAGGCTTTGCAGCTGCACGCGTCCCGCTTTGGCGTGACCCAGCGCCACAACAATGGGTTTGCGTGGGGTGGGGCTGCTGCTGAAGTCGCATCCCACCAAGCAGGCCGAAGCGGTCATGCCAGCCCCAACATCGCCACACCCGCAGCAATGAGCAAGGCACCTAGCACGCGCAACCAACGGTCCCCCTCACCCAACAAGTGGCCACCAATGAGCGCCGCAAAAAGCATAGACACCTCACGCGCAGGTGCCACCAAAGACAAAGGCGCAGTTTGCATGGCATACAAGACCAGCACATACGAGATAGGTGTGACCGTGCCAACGATGAGCGCGTACTTCCACTGCTGACGCCACAGCGTCCAAGCCGCAGGTCGGTCGCGCAACACCGCGGGCGTCAACAAGGCAAAGCGAGCCAAGTTTTCCAAATAGTGCAACAAGACTGGTGACATCAACAGCACCTTCACCGCATAGCCATCCACCACGGTGTAGCTGGCAATGAATAGCCCCGTCAACATGCCATAACGTAGGCCTGCGCGGCGCAGGCGTTGGGATGCCAGCTGCGCGTCATTGACCACATCCACACGTCGCCAATCGGCGATGAGCTTAGGGCCACCCGCGATGAGGAACACACCACTCACCACCCCCGCCACGCCCAACGCACCGATGGACGACATGGATTCGCCCAACCACACCAAGGCCACCAGCGATGACAACAAGGGGCCTGTGCCACGCGCCAAGGGATATACCACGGTCAAATCGGCATGGCGATAGCCGCGTAACAGCACCACAAAGTACAGCACGTGCAACACGCCACTGGCAATGACAAAGCCCCATTCCCATGTACCCCACTGCGGCAACACATCCCATCCGATCCAAACCCCAACGGGCGCCCAAACCACCATGGCAACGCCTGCGGTGAAGCAAGCAAAGCGTGCGTCACCGCCCGCTTTTTTGGCGAGGATGTTCCACAAGGCATGCAGCAGCCCTGCGAGCAAAACAATGGAGAGAGCGTTGGCGCTCAAGCGCTGACCAACAAGCGCGTCAGGCGCGACCGATGATGGACGCGGTGGCCATCAGTTCTTCCAGCAGCGCGAACGACACTTGGCCTGACACACTGTAGGGGTCAAGCTCTGGCGTTTCGGAGTACTTCAACACGATGGAAGGATTGAGTTTGTCCAAGCGCACTTGGCCCATGGTCCAGCCACCAAAGCGGCGTTCGGTGATTTCTTCATAGGCCAACACCACCACATCTTTGTGGCGTGGGTCTTTGACGATTTGGGTGTAGAGCGCATTCACTTGGTTGCGGCCACCTTCGATGGCCTGCAAATAAATGCCACCGCCATAGCACAGTACGCCCGTGATGCCATTGGCCAAGTTGTGCTCGCGTGAGCTGGCCAAGATGGATTCGGTTTGCTCTGGGGTTTCAGGGTGAACGGAGCGGCTCACATACAACAGACGAACGAGCATGGCATCAACCTTTAGGAATCAAAGACAAAAATTCGCGGCGCAAGTTGGGGTCTTTCAAGAAAGCACCGCGCATGACCGAGTTGATCATCTTGCTGTCCATGTCTTTGACGCCGCGCCATGACATGCAGAAGTGGCTGGCTTCCATGACGATAGCCAAGCCATCGGGCTGTGTTTTTTCTTGAATCAAGTCAGCCAGTTGGACCACGGCCTCTTCTTGAATTTGCGGGCGACCCATGACCCATTCGGCCAAGCGTGCGTACTTGGACAAGCCAATCACGTTGGTGCGTTCGTTAGGCAGCACGCCAATCCAAATCTTGCCAATGACGGGACAGAAGTGGTGGCTACACGCGCTGCGCACAGTGATGGGGCCGACGATCATCAGCTCATTCAAATGCTCAGCGTTGGGAAATTCGGTGATGGTGGGCGCGGTGACGTAGCGGCCTTTGAAGACTTCTTGCAAGTACATCTTGGCCACGCGGCGCGCGGTGTCGCCGGTGTTGTGGTCGTGCGCGGTGTCAATCACCAAGCTGTCAAGCACGCCTTGCATCTTGACTTCGACTTCGTCGAGCAAGGCTTCCAATTCACCCGGTTGAATGAACTCAGCGATGTTGTCGTTGCTGTGAAAACGTTTGCGGGCGGCGGTGATGCGCTCGCGAATCTTGACAGAAACGGGCGTGCCTTCGAAGTTGTCTTTTGCAGTCATAGGGATGATGGTATCAGCGAAGCAAAAACCTTACGCCAAGGGCTTACTCAGTAGCGTTTACCCGTCAAAAACACGCCAAAACGCAACACCCACGAGGCACCCCAGTCCACCCACTGCTGCCACCACGGACGGTTAGCAAAGGCATGCGGATCCACTCTGGACGCACCGGTGTCCATGGCCTCGCTCAGGCTGGCTTGCAGGTCTTGCGCAAAGGCAGGGTCGCGCACCACCACATTGGCTTCACGCGCCAAGAGCAAACTGAACGGGTCGAGGTTAGACGACCCCACCGTAGCCCAATGCCCATCGACCACGGCCACTTTGGCATGCAACACGCTGGCGTGGTATTCGTAAATTTCCACGCCTGCTGCCAGCAGCTTGCCATACAGCTGGCGTGAGGCGCGGTAGGGCAAGAAGTATTCGTACTTGCCCTGCAGCAACAAACGCACACGCACACCACGGCGCGCTGCCAAAACCAACGCACGGCGCAAGCGCAAGCCCGGAAAGAAATAGGCACTGGCCAGCACCACGTCATGGCGGGCGGCCCCAATGGCTTTGCGGTATGCCCGCTCAATTTGTGTGCGATGGCGCACGTTGTCGCGCAGCACCAGTTGCACGGTCCCACGCGTGGGCAATTTCAAATCTTGGTCCGCGCTGCGCAGCGCATCGAGTGCGCCTGAAATATCTTGACTACGCAGTTCACGCACAGCCTCGATGCGCGACCAAAGCTGGCTCATGGCGTCATGCACCTGACGCACCAAAGGGCCACGCAAGCTCACCGCATAGTCCAAGCGAGGCAACTGCAAACCACCGGGCACATTGGGGTCGATGAAGTCATCCAAGATGTTGATGCCACCGCAAAACGCCAAGAGTTGATCGACGACACACAGCTTGCGGTGCAAACGCCGCCAGCGGCTGGGCAACCAAAAGCCAAGTCCCGCCAAGGGCGAGTACACACGGCACTGCACACCGGCTTGGTCAAAACGTTGTGCCCACTCAGGGGGCAAAGTGCCCGTTCCCACACCATCCACCACCACGCACACGCGCACACCGCGCTGGGCAGCACGGGCCAGCGAATACCCCACATCAGCGCCTGCACCTGCAAAGTCAAAGATGTAGGTTTCTAAAAGTACCTCATGTTGAGCGCGGTCCACCGCCTCCATCAAGGCCGCAAACAAAGCCACGCCGCTGCGCAACAAACGCGTGTCATGTGCGGCGTGCTGAGCGCTCATGGGGCGTCCCACGCAAACTCCACCAGCAATGGCAAGTGGTCAGACATGCGACCCCAAATCGGGCCGCGCGGCACATGCGTGGCCACGCGATGCACACCGCGCGCATACACATGGTCCAGTTGCGCCAGCGGCAAACGCGATGGGTAGGTGGGATATTGCTTGCCCATGTTGGTGTACAAGCCCACCGTGGCCATCATGCGCGACACCGCGCTGCCCCAGTCGTTGAAATCACCTGCCACCAACAGCGGTGCGTCGGCAGGCACTTCACGCGCAATGAAATCGTGCAGTTGCTGCGTTTGACGCAAACGGCTGCCCGGCAAAAGACCCAAATGAATCACAATCACATGCACCTCACGCGCTTGCATCTGCAAGGTGACGTGCAACAAACCACGCTGCTCCAAGCGGTGGTCCGACATGTCTTCATGGGCGTGCTCCAGCACGGGCCATCGACTCAGCAGCGCATTGCCGTGCTCGCCATGCTTGGTGATGGCGTTGGTGCGGTACACCGGTGTGTAGCCCTCGGGCGCTAAAAATTCAGCTTGACCTTGATCCGGCCAGCGCTTGAAACGACGGGCTTGCTGACGATTGAATGCACGCACTTCTTGCAAGCACACGATGTCGGCATCAAACTGCTCCACTGCATGACCGAGGTTGTGAATTTCAAGGCGGCGTGCGGGGCCTAGGCCTTGCACGCCTTTGTGGATGTTGTAAGTAGCGACTTTGAATGTTTTCATGATCTACGCATAAGTGTGCCTCAACAGACGGTCGTTACTGGCAAGCCCACTCTATGATGCCGCCATGCTCACCCCACTCGACAACTTACCCATCTGGCGCGCTGAAAGCGGCGCATCCGCCCCACGTCGTGTGGTGGCCGCTGACGACACCATGTCGGCCGATACCGCCTACCGACTCGCTTGCGAGGGCACAGGGTTGTTGTGGCAAGGGGACTTTCACAACGCGCGCCAACTGTTGCAAGCCTTGGCTCGTCGCACAGAGCGCAAGTCTAAGAAAAACAAAAAGCCTGAGGTAGACCTCACGCCGGTACAAGCATTCAATGCACACCGTCAAGCCTTGGGCCAACGCGCCCGCATCTTGGCGATGGTCATCGTGCCGATGGAAGGCGACTACACCATCCCCCTGCGACGCGCACCTGACTTGAAGCAAGCGTGCACCGAAGCCTGGGGCCCTGCCAATGGCGAAGCCTGCATGGTGTCGTTGCGCGAACTGTTAGGCGTGGTGGGCGCGCACGAGTGGCGCAAAAAAGGCGTGGAAATTACCGCCTTGGGCGATGCCCCCAACAACCGCATCCACCCACACTACGGCGTGTTCTCGCCGGTACGTGGCGAGTATGTGGACCTCGTGGCCAACACACCCATCACAGACAAATCGCTTGCATTTGACATTGGCGTGGGCACGGGCGTGTTGTCTGCGGTGTTGGCCAAACGCGGCGTGCAGCGCATCATCGCGACTGACCAAGACCCACGCGCCCTCGCCTGCGCGCGCGAGAACCTGCAACGCTTGCAGCGCATCGACAAAGTCGAGTTGGTGCAAACCGATTTATTCCCTGAAGGCAAAGCGCCTTTGGTGGTGTGCAACCCGCCGTGGGTGCCAGCACGCCCTAGCTCGCCGATTGAACATGCGGTGTACGACGAAGGCAGCCGCATGTTGCGTGGATTTTTGAGTGGCTTGCGTGAGCACTTGAGCCCCAACGGCGAAGGCTGGCTCATCTTGTCAGACTTGGCCGAGCACTTGGGGCTGCGCACGCGTGAAGAGCTGATTTGTTGGATCAGCGAAGCAGGGTTGAAGCTGGTGGATCGCCACGACATCAAGCCGCGTCACGGCAAAGCCAGCGACGAGACTGACCCGCTGCACGCGGCACGCGCCAAAGAAGTTACTTCTTTGTGGCGCCTAGCAGCTGCTTGATCAAACCCAACAAACCCATACGTGGCGCAACGGGCTGCTGAGGAGGTATCGCTGCCGATGGCTGAGCAGGCACAGGCTCGGGTTCCGCCACGGGCTCAGGCGTGTCTAAGGGCATCACCAGCTGCACGGTTGGTGACGCAGGTACTTCGCGCACAGACTGGGCTTTGACAGGGGCCACAACGGTCAAGCTGAGCGACTGCAAGACAAACTGATTCACCATGGCATTGAAGGGCACAGGGTGCGCAGCACCCGCCACTTCAAGCACTTGCGCCTTAGGAAACTCGCGCTGCAACAGTTTGA
>Ga0228700_1000152_pt1 | contig 69324 bp, 62 predicted proteins | sample McNCre317_Aug_MG_FD_178019 | JGI IMG/M metagenome (GOLD analysis project Ga0228700, IMG submission 178019) | Freshwater microbial communities from McNutts Creek, Athens, Georgia, United States - 3-17_Aug_MG | ecosystem: Environmental > Aquatic > Freshwater > Creek | place: USA: Georgia...
TCGGCACCATCGAGCCGTAGTAGTCCACTTGCACGCTGTCCAGCAACGAAGGGCTGGGACGGCCTGTGCGAATTTTGGTCAAGCTGTTGCTGAAGGCCGCAATCGATTGGCCCATTTTGGTTTCGGTTGTTTTCTTGATGTCAGCGATGGTCATGTTGTGCTCCACAGGCGCAATGTGAGGTTCGAAAAATTGGGGGATTAAGCGTGCACCAATGTGCCTTCGTCTTCACCCATGACAACGCGCTTGAGCGCGCCGTTCTTGAAAATAGAGAACACCTTGATCGGCAGCTTTTGGTCGCGACACAAGGCAAACGCCGTGGCGTCCATGATGCCCAGGTTTTGACCAATCGCATCATCGAAACTCAGTTCTGAGTAACGCGTAGCCTTGGGGTCTTTCTTGGGATCTGCGGTGTAAACGCCGTCCACCTTCGTGGCTTTGAGCACCATTTCGGCGCCAATCTCGGCACCGCGCAACGCAGCAGCCGTGTCGGTGGTAAAGAAAGGGTTACCTGTACCAGCGGCGAACACCACAACTTTGCCCTCTTCGAGGTATTGCAACGCTTTGGGGCGCACATAAGGCTCAACCACTTGGTCAATCGCAATTGCAGACATCACACGTGCGGTCATGCCGGTTTTGTTCATGGCATCGGCCAAGGCCAAAGAGTTCATCACTGTGGCCAACATGCCCATGTAGTCAGCCGTGGCGCGGTCCATACCTACGGAGCCACCCGCAACACCACGGAAGATGTTGCCACCACCAATCACCACCGCCACTTCCACACCGAGTTGCGTGACTTCATTGACCTCACCCACGATGCGTTCGATCGTGGCGCGGTTGATACCAAACGCATCGTCGCCCATCAAGGCCTCCCCAGACAGCTTGAGCAAAATACGCTTGAAGGCTGGTTGAGGTGTGGTCATGAAAAAGCTCCTTGATGTGTGCGGTGAAATTGATGTACGGGGGATATCAAAAGGGGAGCCTAAGCCCCCCTTTATTTTTAAGCAGTTTGCTTAGCGGCAGCGACTTGGGCGGCCACTTCGGCTGCAAAGTCGTCGACCTTCTTCTCAATGCCTTCGCCCACCACATACAGAGTGAAAGAAGCCACTTTGGTGTTGGCAGCCTTGAGCATTTGCTCAACGGTTTGCTTGTCGTTTTTGACGAAGGTTTGGTCAAACAAAGACACCTCTTTGAGGTACTTCTGCACAGAACCTTCCACCATCTTGGTGACGATGTCAGCAGGCTTGCCAGACTCAGCAGCCTTAGCAGCTGCGACTGAACGCTCTTTTTCGATCAAGTCAGCAGGCACATCCGCGCTGGTCAACGCCACAGGCTTCATCGCAGCCACGTGCATGGCCACATCTTTGGCGGCTGTTTCGTCGCCGTCGAACTCGACCAACACACCAATGCGTGTGCCGTGCAAGTAAGCAGCCAACTTGTGTGCGCCGTCGAAACGCTTGAAGCGGCGGAAGCTCATGTTCTCACCGATCTTGCCAATCAAACCTTTACGCACGTCTTCGAGCGTAGGGCCGAAAGTTTCTTGTTCGTAAGGCAAGGCACCCAAGGCTTCGATCGAAGCTGGGTTGTGCTCAGCCACCAACTTGGCAGCGGCTTGAGCCAAAGTCAAGAAGCTGTCGTTCTTGGTCACGAAGTCGGTTTCGCAGTTCACTTCGAGCAAGGCACCTGTGTTGCCACTGATGAAGCTAGACACCACGCCTTCGGCGGTCACGCGGCTAGAAGCCTTGCCAGCCTTGCTGCCGAGCTTGACGCGCAACAACTCTTCTGCTTTGGCCATGTCGCCATCGGCCTCAGTCAAAGCCTTTTTGCACTCCATCATAGGTGCGTCGGTTTTTGCGCGCAGTTCAGCGACCATGCTTGCGGTAATTGCAGCCATTTAAATTCTCCGTATTCAGTTCAAAACAATTTGGGTGTGAAAAAGGGGCTTCACAAGCCCCTTTTCAAGCTTGGGTTGCGCAATTAAGCAGCGACTTCAACAAACTCTTCGCCGCCTTCGGTCACAGCTTTGACCAAATCGTTGGTGGCGTTGGCACGGCCTTCGATGATCGCGTCAGCGATACCGCGAGCGTACAAAGTCACAGCCTTAGAAGAGTCATCGTTACCTGGAATGATGTAGTCGATGCCTTCAGGTGAGTGGTTAGAGTCCACCACGCCAATCAATGGGATGCCCAATTTGCGAGCTTCAGCGATGGCGATCTTGTGGTAGCCGACGTCGATCACGAAGATCGCATCTGGCAACACAGCCATATCTTGGATACCGCCGATGTCTTTCTCAAGCTTTTCCATTTCGCGCTTGAACATCAATTGTTCTTTTTTAGACAACGCGTCCAAACCAGCTTCTTGCTGGATCTTCATGTCTTTCAAACGCTTGATCGATGTCTTGACTGTTTTGAAGTTGGTCAACATGCCACCCAACCAACGTTGGTCAACATAAGGCACGCCAGCACGTTGTGCTTCAGCGGCGACGATTTCGCGTGATTGACGCTTTGTACCGATCATCAACACGGTGCCACGGTTCGCAGACAACTGCTTGACGAACTTGATGGCGTCTTGGAACATCGGCAACGATTTTTCCAAGTTGATGATGTGAATTTTGTTGCGGTGACCGAAGATGAAGGGAGACATCTTGGGGTTCCAGAAGCGAGTTTGGTGACCAAAGTGGACGCCGGCTTCCAGCATATCGCGCATAGTGACTGACATAAAAATACTCCAAAGGTTGGGTCTAAAATCCAGCCCATCATCACCGCCAGTTTTCATTCTTGAAGAACCTTTGGCAACACCTTGATTGGACTGGTTTGCGAGTGATGTTTGTCCGAACTTGATGCAAATGCATCAAACCTCGGAAAAACCCGACGATTCTAGCACACCCAGACATGCCCTTATCCCCCATCCACACGCCTTCAACAAGGATTTACCCATGAAGGTCGCCGTGATTGGCGCAGGCGTGATTGGCATCACCACCGCGTACGAATTAGCCACACAAGGCCACCAAGTCAGCGTTTTCGAACGCAATGGCGCAGCCGCCGAAGAATGCAGCTTCTCGAACACCGGCGTGGCCTCTGCCGGCTACGCATCGCCCTGGGCTCGCCCCGGCCTGTTCAAACACGTGCTGAACCATGTGTGGCAACGCGATACGCCGCTGCGCCTATCCAGCCCCAGCATGGCCGATTGGCGCTGGCTGTGGCAAATGCGCAAGGCCTGCAACCCCACCACGTTTGCACGCAACCGCGCGAGCATGCTGCGCTTGGCCGAGTACAGCAGTCATCGCATGCGCACCCTCACCGACACACTGAACTTGGAGCACGAACGTAGCCAAGGCTTCATGGTGCTGCTGCGCACCGAGCGTGAAATACAACTCATGCAAGACAGCTTACAAGTCATGCGCGACGCAGGCTTGAGCTTTAAAACCTTGAACGCCGAAGATGCCCGTGGCATTGAGCCTGCACTCAATCCAGAAACAGAACTGGCGCAAGCCATGCACTTCCCAGACGACGAGGTCGCTAACTGCCGTCAATTCACACTCTTGCTCAAAGGCGAAGCCGAAACTTTGGGTGTGAAATTTCACTTCAACACAGCAGTGCAGCCCCTCTCGAACGCACAACCAAAAACCATTCGCACCTCCGAGCAAGACATGGGCGAAAAGTTTGATGCGGTTGTGGTGTGCGCAGGCCTAGCCAGCGCGCAACTGGTGCGTCCATTAGGTCTACGCATTCCCCTAGCCGCCGTGCACGGCTACGCTATCAGTGCTGCTGTGCGTGAGCCGCTCGATGCGCCGCGCAGCGGCGTGATGGATGAGCAATACAAAGTCGCCATCAGTCGCTTAGGACAACGCGTGCGCGTGTCGGGCGGCTCTGAAATCGGTCGTCACACCAAGCACCACAATCCCGCGAGCATCAAAACTTTGTACCGCGTGTTGGACAACTGGTTCCCAGGCGCTGCACGCACACAAGACAACGTGCAAATCTGGAAGGGCTCGCGCCCCATGCTGCCCGATGGCCCGCCCATCGTCGGTGCCAGCGGCATTTCTGGCGTGTGGCTCAACCTCGGCCACGGCGCAAGCGGTTGGACTTTGGCGTGCGGCAGTGCCCGTGCAGTGGCCGACAGCATCAACGGCAAAAGCCCTGACATTGACTTGCAAGGCCTTGGCCTTGAACGCTTGCATTTGCAACGATGAGCACACGAAGCCTGACGCAACACATCAGCAGCCAAGTCCAATGGCCACTGCACAACGTTGCGCAGACCCGAGCGATTGAACACCGAGCGCAAGCTGCACTCCCTGCCTACACGCTGATGCAGCGCGCAGGCTTGGCCACCGCCCAGCTGGCGCTGGCGATTGCGCCGCACGCTCAAAAAATTTGGATTGCCTGCGGCCCCGGCAACAACGGCGGCGACGGGCTTGAGGCTGCTGTTCACTTGCACGCATGGGGCAAACAGCCGGTCGTCACTTGGCTCGGCCGAAGAGAGCATTGCCCGGCGGATGCACAACAGGCTTGGCAGCGCGCCAGAGATGCTGGCGTGATGTTTGCCGAGCATCCGCCCGAGGACTTTGACCTTGCAATAGATGCCTTGCTTGGCATTGGTTCGCAACGCGCACCTGAAGGATTAATGGCGCAATGGTTGCAAGCCTTGCAGAGCACACCTCACCCCGTCCTGTGCATCGACATGCCAACCGGCTTGCATGCGGACACAGGCGCATGGTCAAACACCACAACCGTACAAGCGGCCAACACGCAACGCCACACCTTGAGCTTGCTCACACTCAAACCCGGCCTGTTCACTGCGCATGGACGTGATGCAGCGGGACAGGTTTGGTTCAATGATCTCGGCATTCACGACTCGGAAACACTCAGCGCCACAGCTTGGCTGCAACAAAGCAAGCCAACAAACACTCAACACCCACACAGCAGCCACAAAGGCAGCTTTGGTGACGTTTGCATCTTGGGTGGCGCCCAAGGTATGTCAGGGGCCGCTGCACTTGCTGGCATCGCCGCCTTGCACGGGGGTGCAGGCCGTGTGTTCGTTGGTCTCCTTGACACATCCGCGCGACATGCACTCTTCGCATATCCACCCTTGATGTCGCGAGATCCATCGCAGCTAGGTCTTGCTAATAGCACCGTGGTGTGTGGCTGCGGAGGTGGCGATGACATTCACGCCTTCATGCCTCAAGCGCTTGCGATATCCAACCAATTGGTGATTGATGCCGATGCCTTGAACGCCATCGCACGCGACACATCGCTGCAGCGCCTGCTCATCCAACGCCACGCGCGCGGCAAACCGACCGTGCTAACCCCTCACCCTCTGGAAGCTGCACGACTCTTGCAATGCACCACGCAAGAGGTGCAAAACAACCGTTTGTTGGCTGCGCAAACGTTGGCAGATCAGTTCAGATGTGTGGTGGTTCTAAAAGGGTCTGGCAGCGTCATCGCCAACCCACATCACACACCCGTGATCAACGGCTCTGGCAATGCACTGTTGGCTACCGCAGGCACGGGCGATGTACTGGCAGGTTTGATTGGCGCCTACACCGCACATCATGACGATGCATTTGACGCCACATGCCGAGCCGTGTGGGCGCATGGCCACGTGGCAGACACTTGGCCGCGCTCAGGCCCAGCGCTCGATGCAGCGGCATTAGCTGCATCGGTGCGATAGCCCTTACTTGCGCGAGCGGCGGCTCTTGCTACTAGGCTTTTTCTCGTGTGATTTACGAGCACCACCAGCCGCCGACTTGGGTTCACCACGGCCACCTTTGCCGCTGATTTTGGTGAATGCTTTTTTCACCGCCGTTTTGAAGTTCTGCATCGGCGAACCCGAAGCTTCTTTGGCATTGCGTGGCAACAACTCATCAGCATCACGCACCAAGCGGAAATCAATCTTGCGACCATCGAGGTCGACACGGCTCACCTGAATACGCACGCGTGAGCCAATGCCGTAGCGAATGCCTGTGCGCTCGCCGCGTAACTCTTGGCGCATTTCATCAAAGCGGAAGTACTCGCCGCCAAGCTCGGTGATATGTACCAAACCTTCGACGTACATGGCATCCAAAGTCACGAACAAACCAAAGCCTGTGGCGGATGTCACCACACCGCTGTATTCCTCACCCAAGTGCTCGCGCATGTATTTGCATTTGAGCCATGCCTCGACATCACGACTGGCCTCATCGGCTCGTCGCTCGTTGGCACTGCAATGCAAACCTGCAGCTTCCCACGCTTGCTGGTCTGGCGATGGCTTGGTCTTCACAGCCAACGTCACCTCTGGTTCACGCACGCGTGACGCCAAACGACGCGCCAACTTGGCATGTGCTTCACCCGGTGTGGGCAGTGCTGGCAAGGTGTATTTGCGCTTCGTCAAAATCGCTTTGATGACACGATGCACCAACAAGTCGGGGTAGCGACGGATCGGGCTGGTGAAGTGGGTGTACGCCTCAAACGCCAAACCAAAGTGGCCGTTGTTATCGGGCGTGTAAACCGCTTGCGACATCGAGCGCAACAGCATGGAATGAATCTGCTGCGCATCGGGGCGATCTTTGGTCGCGTCTGCAATGGCTTGAAATTCGGCAGGCTTGGGTTTGTCACCCACCGTCATACCAACACCTGTGGCTTTGAGGTAGCCACGCAACAAGTCGATCTTTTCAGGCGTTGGGCCTTCGTGCACACGGAACAAACCGGGGTGCTTGCTTTGCAGGATGAAGTCCGCACTACACACGTTGGCGGCCAACATGGCTTCTTCAATCAACTTGTGCGCGTCGTTGCGCACACGCGGAATGATTTTGTCGATGCGGCCACTTTCATCACACACGATTTGTGTTTCAGTGGTTTCAAAGTCCACCGCACCACGCACGCGTCGTGCCTTTAGCAAGGCGCCATACACATCGTGGAGGTTGATCAAATCGTCAATTCGGTCTTTACGTTTCGCGGCCTCCGGCCCGCGCGTGTTCGACAAAATCGCCGCCACTTCGGTGTACGTGAACCGCGCATGACTGAACATCACAGCCGGATAAAACTGATACGCCTCCACATCGCCAGATGCGCTGATGAGCATGTCACACACCATGCACAAGCGCTCGACATCTGGATTCAAGGAGCACAAGCCGTTCGAGAGCTTCTCGGGCAGCATCGGAATCACGCGGCGTGGAAAGTACACGCTGGTGGCGCGGTCATACGCGTCGACATCAATCGCGCTACCGGTTTCCACATAGTTGCTCACATCGGCAATTGCTACCAACAAGCGCCAGCCTTTGCCCTTCCCCACTTTGGCGGGCTCGCAATACACGGCATCGTCAAAGTCACGCGCATCTTCGCCGTCGATGGTGACCAGTGGCACATCCGTCAAATCCACACGGTTCTTTTTGTCTTGTGGACGCACCTGATCAGGCAAGCTGCGCGCCATGGCCAAGCACGCATCCGAAAACTCATAGGGCACACCGTATTTGCGCACGGCGATTTCGATTTCCATGCCGGGGTCATCCACCTCGCCCAGCACTTCTTTGATGCGACCGACAGGCTGCCCGTACAAGCTTGGCGGCTCTGTGAGCTCGACCACCACCACTTGCCCCACAGCAGCTTTGGCGGTGGCACCTTTGTTGATCAAGACATCTTGGCCGTAGCGCTTGTCTTCAGGCGCCACCAACCACACGCCGCTTTCTTGCAGCAAGCGACCGATGATGGGCTGCTTGGAACGCTCCAAGATTTCAACCACGCGCCCTTCTGGGCGGCCTTTGCGATCAAACCGCACCACACGCGCTTTGACGCGATCGCGATGCAACACAGCACGCATTTCATTGGGAGGCAAAAAGATGTCAGGCGCGCCATCATCTCGTTGCACAAAGCCATGTCCGTCACGGTGCCCAGAGACGGTACCGACAAACTCTTCCAGTAAACCACTGGTGTGTGCGGAATTCTTGATACAATGCCTTTCTTTCCTGAAATGCCCAGGTGGCGGAATTGGTAGACGCACTAGTTTCAGGTACTAGCGAGTAACATCGTGGGGGTTCGAGTCCCTTCCTGGGCACCAAATATACCGCATAGATCAAATTTAATTTATTGAAATCAACAACTTATAAAACAACGCGCCGTGCATCTGCGCATTGCAACGTACTGAGACAAACCGCTTTGATTTCTAAAAATCAAGCGGTTTTTTAATTTTCTATTTTCAAACTGACCTAGAGTTTCTACTGAGATGAAAAGCACAATCGGCGCTTGACATTCAGAAACTCAGACACGATCATTTAACTGTTTCAGAAAAGAAACCTTGTTTCAGATAAGAAACAGGCAAATGAAAGTAACGAATGGCAGTTATTGGTATTGATGAGATCACATTTGGCGTCCAAGACCTTGGACGTTGTCGCCAGTTCATGCAAGACTGGGGACTCAGTCTTAAAGAAGAACAAACCGACACACTCGTATTTGAGTCTCTCAATGGCTGCAAAGTCATTGCGGCACTCTCTGACAAATCGGGCTTACCACCAGGCATCGAAGCCGACCCAACCGCCCGCGAAGTAGTCTGGTGTGTCGACAACACCACCGCGCTAGATGAGATTCGGCACAAAATGAAATCCGAACCCGGTTTCATCGACAGCCCTCATCGTATTGGTTGCACAGACCCCAACGGACTGGCCGTGCGAGTGCAGGTTAGCCAAAAACATCCCGTCACCATCTCGTGCGCACAAACCAACACTTGGAACGAACGCGAACGCATCAACCAACCCAGCCCTAGTTACACCCACGCCCAACCTATTGAAGTGGGTCACGTGGTCTTTTTTGTCAAAGACCTGAATGCCTGTACTCGTTTTTATGAAGACGTCATGGGCTTTGTGATTTCGGATCGTTACCCTGGGCGCGGACATTTTTTCCGTTGCACGCCCGAAGGCGGTCATCACGATCTCTTTCTATTGCAAACGCCTGAAGGTCGTTGCAGCCTGAACCATGTGGCCTTCACCGTGCGCGACATTCACGAAGTATTTGGCGGCGGCATGCATATCTCGCGTTGCGGTTGGGACACCGAACTGGGCCCCGGACGCCACCCCGTTTCTTCGGCTATTTTCTGGTACGTCAACAGCCCCCTAGGTGCACTATGGGAGTACTACACCGACGAAGACGAACTCACCGCTGATTGGCAACCCAGAGAATTCACACCAGGCCCAACTGTGTTTGCAGAATGGGCCATCAAAGGTGGCATTGACGGCAACACGCGTCGTCAAATTCAAGCGGAGGCTCCAAGCGGCCAATTCATGACTGACAAACCAAAGGCAAAACCATGAGCATCACACGCACGCTTTCTAACGAAACGCATCAGCATCGCGCGACCGAACCTACAGCCTACGAGAGCCTCCTCGGCGACTCAATTGAACGCGCTTTCGCCCAAGGCATTCACGACTTGAACGCCTTGGTGACTTATCTCAACAACGCAGGCCCTGCTGGCCCTAACGGTCAAGCATGGACTGCCGAACTCTATTGCCAAGAAATGGCTCGCCTAGGTGCCTGACCCTAAGAGGAGATACACATGACCAACACCATCCAACTTCAAGCCTCTCCCGCAGACCAAGCCTTAGAAATCGGGCTCAAAGATTTGTGGTTTCCGGTTTGTCCGTCCAGCTTTGTCAAAGACCATCCCATCTCCTTACGTCGACTAGGCTACAAAATTGCACTATGGCGCGACCAAACAGGCAACGTCCACGCGCTTGAAGACCACTGCCCCCACCGTGGCGCACCCTTATCAATGGGCGTCATTCTGGGCGACCGCCTTGCATGCGCTTACCACGGCGTGGAAGTACGCGAAGACGGCACAGTCACCCGTGTGCCAGGCAGCCCAGGTTGCAAACTCGAAGGAATGCGCGCCACGCGCCGCTTTCATGTGGAAGAACGCAATGACGCCATCTTTTTGTTCAATGCCACCAACCCGCATCTAGACACCCCACCGCCGCTGGTCTTGCCTGAGCAACTCACATCGCCTGAGTGGTCGTCTTTTCTGTGCTACGTGGAATGGGGTTGCGATTACCGCTATGTGATTGACAACGTGATGGACCCCATGCACGGCGCTTATCTGCACAAGCAATCCCATACGATGAGCGAAGGCGACATCAGCGCTGAGTTTCAAATCCGCGATCTACCCGAAGGTTTTATCTTTGAGAAGAAAGGCCAACGTGATGTGAACTTTGACTGGACCGAGTGGTGCGAAAGCGGCAACATCCACACCATGCGTTTGGAAATTCCCTACCCAAAAACAGGCGGCCCCGGCGGCAACTTCACCATCATTGGCTCGGTTGTGCCAGAGGAAAAGAACGTTTCTGGCGTGTTCTTCTGGCGCTGCCGCAAGGTATCAAGTTGGCAGCGTGACACATGGCGCTTCTTATACAAGAACCGACTGGAGCAACGTCACTGGAATGTATTGGAGCAAGACCGCGTGGCCGTTGAAGCAATGGAACCTAACGCCAATTTGCGCGAGTTCTTGTACCAACATGACACAGGCATTGTGCGCTTGCGCCGTCGCCTCAAATCGCTGGCACAAACCCAGCTCGATAACGCCTTACCCCAAAACTAAACATGGCTGAACAAGTTTTGAAAGTTTGGGTGCACACCCTGCGCCACGAGGCGCAGGACACCCTCAGCGTAGAACTCCATCCGGTGCAAGGTCAAACCCTTCCTGCTTTTGAAGCAGGCGCGCACATTGACCTGCACCTACCAAATGGCATGGTGCGTAGCTACTCTTTGTGCAATGACAGCCGCGAGCGCCACCGCTATGTGGTGGCCGTGCTGAAAGACCGAGCCAGCCGTGGTGGTTCACGTTGCGTCCACGAACAACTGCGCATTGGTACAGAACTGACCATCAGCGCTCCCCGCAACAACTTCGCGCTGCATGAAAATGCAGAACACAGCGTATTGATTGCTGGCGGCATTGGTGTCACCCCCATCTTGTGCATGGCTCAACGTTTGCACGAACTGGGCCACAGTTTTGAGGTAATGTGCTTTGCCCGCTCACGTCAGCACATGGCATTCATCGACAAAGTTCAAGCTTTAGGCGCGCCTGTTCACTGGCATTTCGATGATGAACAAGGTGGCCCGCCACCGCTCAAAGCCCTGCTCGCGCAACGCCAACCGAGCTCTGGCACACACCACTACGCCTGCGGTCCTGCCGTGATGCTGGATGCCTTTGAGCAAGCCTGTGCCGAATTAGGTCATCCCCATGCACACATCGAACGCTTTGCAGCTGTCGAGGTCAAAGCAGCTGCCGACGCGATGCAAAGCTACATCGTCGAACTCAAACGCAGCGGTAAAACATTTGAGGTCACACCAGAGCTCAACCTACACAAAGCCCTACTCGCGGCAAAAGCAGACATCCCCTTTAGCTGTGAAGAAGGCGTATGCGGCTCCTGCGAAACTCGCGTCCTCGAAGGCATGATTGACCACCGTGACTCCGTACTCAGTCCTGCAGAGCGCGCCACCAACCAAGTGATGATGGTGTGCGTTTCAGGCTGCAAAAGCGAACGACTGGTTTTGGATCTTTGATCTGCCAACACACTGCGGGCTTTAAACCCGCGGTGCGTCACAAAGCCACATGCCAAGCGTCGTAGCCATAGACCCAATCGGCATTGCCTTGAGCCTTCATCCATTGGTTACCACGTGAACCCATCTGAATTTTCGCGGTACGTTCCTTACGTGCATTCTCATACACCTGTAAAGCCTGCACAGCATCTGCGCGCGTGTGAACGCGACTGAGACTGCGTCCTAAAACCACCGCATCTTCAATCGCCATGCCAGCCCCTTGCGCCATGAACGGCAACATGGGGTGGCATGCATCGCCCAGCAAAGTGACCGTTCCCAGAGACCAGTTCGGCAATGGTTCGCGCTCGTACAACGCGCTTTTGAGCGTGCTATCACACGCATCCAACAGCGCACGCGCATCGGGGTGGAAATCTTTGTAAAAACTGCGTAGCTCATTCACATCACCAGGACTCGTCCACGACTCTTCGGTCCAGCTCTCTTGTCCTGTGGTGGCAAAAATAAACGTCTCTTTCCCTTGGTTGAGTGGGAAGGTCACGATTTGGCTGTGCGGATTGGGCCCCCACCATTTGGTGAAAGCTTCAATCTCAGGCACATTTTTCACACGCTCGGTGGGCACAACGGAGCGAAACGACACAACGCCCGTGAAACGCGGATACTCCTCGCCAAACAAAGCGGTGCGAACGCGTGAATGAATACCATCGGCCCCCACCACCACATCAAACATTTCGTGTGCGCCATCGTCAAACTCTAACGTCACGTCGGCATCGCTTTGCGTCACCGTGCGCACCTGTTTGCCAAATGTCACCCGATCCAGCGGAAACTGCTCAGCCAAGGCGGTGATGATGTCTGCACGATGAATCGTCACTTGAGGGGCGCCATACAAGCGCTCAGCCTCATCAGCCATGCCCAAACGTGAGGTTTCTTTGCCCGTATCCCAGTCTCGGCTAATGCGAAACGTGGGACGCGCCCCTAAGCGACGAATGGTTTCGCCCGCACCCAAACCATCAATGGCACGCACCACATTGGGTGTCAGATTGATATCAGCGCCCACACGAGAGAACTGAGACGCTTGCTCAAATACTATGACATCGTGACCTTGTTGACGCAGCGCAATGCCAGCCGCCAACCCCCCCACACCGCCTCCGGCAATACCAATTTTGAGTCCCGACATGAAATTGCTTCCTCTCTTAGAAAACACCTGCGAATGAACCGCCATCCAGCAAGATATTCTGACCATTGATGTAGCCCGCATGCACGCTGCATAAGTAAGCGCAAGTGCAACCCAACTCCTCAGGGCGACCGAAGCGATGCGCGGGGTGTTTTTCCAATCGACGTGCAACCACCTCTTGCACAGACACTGCTTCGCGTTGCGCTTGCTTGGCAAAATTACCAGCCAAACGAGCCGTGTCAAATGTGCCTGGCAACAAATTGTTGATGGTGACACCATTTGCTACGACGGTGCGAGCAAGGCCTGACACAACACCGGTCAAACCACTACGTGCGCCAGTAGACAAACCCAACCCCTCCACCGGAGACTTCACGGCGCTGGAGGTGATGTTAATGATGCGACCGAACCCACGTGCCATCATGCCATCCACAGTTGCCTTGATGAGCTCAATGGGTGCGAGCATATTGGCCTGCAATGCGGCCATCCATACCGATTCATCCCACTGTCTGAAGTCTCCCGGAGGTGGGCCGCCCGCATTGGTGACGACAATATCAAAATCAGTTTGTGCCGCGAAAATTTTTTCCCGTCCTGCCGGCGTAGTCACATCAGCCACCACCGCATGTGCACGACCACCTTGTCTGGCGTTCAGTCGCTCAACCGCCTCTTGCAAAGGACCTTGCGTACGAGCGACAACCCAGACTTCCACGGACTCATCAATCAATGCTTGCGCACAGGCATAACCTAAGCCTGAACTAGCGCCACAAACCAATGCTTTTTTTCCTGCAATTCCTAAATCCATGCGGACTCCTGCATGACAAGCGCTTTAGGCACCTGCCCAAGCCAAGGGGGGTTCATTCAGCCCCCAGTAAAAACTTTTTTGCGAGGTGTATTCCAAAATACCCAAGCGGCCCTTTTCTTGACCGTAGCCACTCATCTTATGCCCCGTAAACGGCGTGCTGATGGAAAACAACTTATAGGTATTGACCCACACCGTGCCTGCTTGCAAAGCGCTGCCAATCCGCCAAGCCGTTTTGAAATCACGCGACCAAATACCAGCGGCCAAACCAAATACGTTGTCGTTGCACTGGACAACCAAATCAGCTTCATCTTTCCAAGGCAACAAGGCCAGCACAGGGCCAAAAATTTCTTCTTGACACATGCGTGCACTATTGGGCAATCCCTCAAACACCGTGGGTAAGTAATAACTGCCTTTTTCGTAATAGCCTCCCGTGGGCCGTACACCACCTGCGAGCAACTTGCCCCCCTCTTGCAACCCCATCGCCACATAACGCTCCACACTTTCGCGGTGAGCCATGTTGACCAAAGGGCCCATGTGGGTGTCTTCCAGCGAAGGATCTGCCACACGTAAGCGCTTCACGCCTTCGAGCAAGCGGGTTTTAAATTCTTTGTACACGCTCTCATGGACAAACGCACGCGAGCCTGCAATGCATGACTCACCCGACGAACTAAAGATGCCGTACAACACACCCGCCACCGCGTGGTCAAGGTCGGCATCAGCGCAGACAATCGTTGGCGACTTACCACCCAACTCAAGTGACGTCGGCATGAGTTTTTCCACCGCAAGGCGCTGAATACCCATACCCACCGTTGTCCCCCCCGTAAAGGCGACACGCTTGATAAGAGGATGACGTACCAATGCGTCGCCCACCACACTGCCTTTACCCGGCAACACACTCACAATTCCATCGGGGACACCCGCTTGCTGACAAATTTTGGCCAGCTCAATCGCCATGCGTGGCGTGATTTCAGCAGGCTTGAAGACCACCGCACACCCTGCTGCCAAAGCGGGAGCCAGTTTTTGCGCTTCGCTAGCAATCGGGCTATTCCACGGGGTGATGGCACCAACCACACCCAATGGTTCGTGCACACTCATCGAGAGGTAGTCCCCCCGCGATGGCGTGATGGTTTCTTCCCACGTCTCTGCGGCAGCGGCAAAGAACTGAAAGGTGCCAGCAGCACTGGCCACTAACGCACGGCACTCTTTGATAGGTTTGCCATTGTCCAAGCGTTGTAACTGCGCCAGCTCCTCTGCACGCTCACGAATACCTGAGGCCACACGATGCAAGATGCCTGCACGTTCATGGTGTTTGAGCTTGGCCCAATTCGGTTGCAACCGTGCTTTTTCGGCGGCGTGCACCGCCTCATCCACATCTTGCGCAGTGGCTGCATGCAACTCGGCCACGATGCTGCCATCATGCGGATACTCAGTGGCGTACATCGGACCAGAGGCATGACGCCACTGTCCTGCGATAAAACTTTGCAACTGGGTTGTCATCTCCCCACTCCTCACATTGTCAAATTGGCGGCACGGTTGTGTAAAAAGCGAACAGCCGACAGCACTGTCAACGCCGATGTCTTGGGGTTATCAGCCAGAGGTTTACCACGCATGGTGACGCGCATCTCACCAAACGTGCCACGTACCTCGTACTCGTGAATGTTCTCCGTCACGTTGGGGTCAGCAATCAAGCGCACCTGTGTGCGATCCAAACCCAAGCCCGCCAGCGACAAGGTAGCTGCCACATTGGCATTTTTCGGGTACAGACGCGCCGCTTCACGTGCGCTGGCCTGCAAAATCACAGTCGGCTCACTAAGAGACTTCAAATCCACCACCTGCTCGGCAGGCGTACCTTGCCAGCCTTGTGGAGGTTTACGCCCGGTATAAATCAATTCATCAATACCGTCATGGCGTGCCGCTGCAATCGCGTCCACGCCACCAATGGCCCCCGCCAACAAATGCAGTTGTGTGCCGCCTTTGGTTGCTGCGGCTTCGAGCTGCTCAGGCAAGCCTGCTTCCGACAGAGCACCAATCGACAAAACAGCGCACTCGACGCCACGGGCCAAGGCAGGCAACACATGCCCGACCAACGCCGCATGCCCCGCACACTCCAACACCAAACGCGCACTCGCAGGCACCTCGGCCACTGCGTGGGCACGTTCACCCAACTGTCGCTGAACGTCCGTCACGGCATCAGCGGGCACCACCACATGCGTGATACGCACCGCTGTATTGCTCTGCATGCGTTTGAACACAGACGACCCAATGGCACCAAAGCCAATCAACACGACTTCTTGCATGGCTCAGTCCTCCTTCTTTTTGGGTGGCCCCGCAAACTTGACAGCGAATACGCCCCAAGACTGCATATCCACTTCAACCACCACCGGCCCGTTCATTTTTAAAGCGTTGTCCAACACTTGCTGAACATCATCAGCGTTACACGTTTTAAAGTGCGGCACTTTCATGCTCTGACACAGTTGGGCAAAGTCGGGCGTGTGCAACTCTACATAACAGTGGCGTCCACCATAAATATCGTCTTGGATGTTTTTAATCACGCCGTAGCGTTGGTCATTCATCACCACAAACACCACATCCGCCTGCTCCTGCGCGGCACAAGCCAACTCGCCTACATTGAGCATGAAACCACCATCGCCACACAGGGCAATCGTCTTACGCTCCATCGCATGGACCGCATTGGCCACGGCAACCCCCACCCCCATCGCCAAACCTTGACCAATCCCGCCCCCCAACGCATGCACACCTGCACGCGGATGGTTGAGCGCGGGCGCACGGTTGCCCCACATCGTGTTGGACAGCGTAATGTCACGTACCCACCACAGCGCAGCCCCTGCTGCTGCTGCCAACGCATCTTTGAATTTGACATAAGGTCCCAACGTCGCATCGACGATCGCCTCCGCATCTTGTCGTGTTTTTTGTACGTCGCCAGCAAACGCCGGATCAATTTTCATCTTGCCTGCCAAACGGTCAGCCAGCGCATTCAAAGTCAATTGCGCATCACCATGCACAAACAAATCGCTTTCATAGCTGCGATTAGCAACCAAAGCATTGGCATCAATTCGGTACCGCTTGGCTGGCAACTGCAACTTGTAGGTCAGCGTTTCATTGCTGCGCAAACGGGTCCCCACGGCCAGCAACGCATCAACCGTGCCGTAGAACTGTTCGGTTGGTTTTTGCAAGTTGTACGATCCCAAAGAAGCAGGATGATCCTCAGGCAGAACACCACGACCTTGCACCGACGTCACTACCGCCCACCCCATGTCCACCAAGCGTTTGACAGCCGCACTCGCACCCCGCGCGCCACCGCCCAACCACAGCAAAGGACGATGCGCTTTAAGCAACTGCTCTGCCAAAGCATCCACGGCAGCCAAATCTGGCATCACAGCAGGCACCGAAATTGGCGACAAATCAGCAGGCATCGGCAATTTCATTTTTTGAACATCAATTGGTATTTCAATGCTCACTGGACCACACGGCGGCGTTTGTGCAATGCGAACGGCCTCTCGCAAAGTAGCCAAGGCAGTTTCAGGATTGCGAATGCGAAACGCCTCTTTGCCAACTGACTTGAGCATGGCAAGTTGTGCGGGATGTTCGTGGATAAAGCCCAAGTCTCTATCGAGAAACGGCGATTCGATTTGCCCCGTGACATGCAACATGGGTGTGCCAGCAGTCAAGGCTTCCACCATCGCGCCGGCAGCATTGCCACAGCCTGTTCCAGTGCTGGTCACACACACACCTAAGACGCCGCTAACACGCGCGTAGGCATCGGCCATATTGCAAGCACCAGCTTCGCCGCGAGCCGATACAAATCGAAGTTGCCCACGGGTGTGAAAGGCGTCAAGGATAGGCATGTTGTGAATCGAAATCACGCCAAATGCAGCCTTGACCCCACAGGCCTCCAAAAAGCGGGCAACTAACTCACCAACGGTGATCAAAGGTGTATGACTCATGTGCAAGGAAACTTTCGTAAAACCCCTCAGCGCTGCTGAGGTAAATGACTAATGCGTGCGGTCAACTGTGCAGCCGACTCACACACCATATCGACCAATTTAGGCAGCACATCGTCTTCAATACGAGATGCTGGCACCGAAATGCTGATGGCAGCCACCACTTCAGCGTGGTCATTACGCACGGGTGCTGCAATCGTAGAAATGCCTGTTTCATAGCCCCCCATACTCACGCCATAGCCCCGCTCGCGCTCTTGGTCAATCAGCGCTTTCAACGCCTTCAGCGTCGTAGGCGTTTTTGGGGTGTGACTGGGCAATGGTGTTTCAGGGTAAAGCTCAGACAACGCTCGCATGTCCAAATCAGACAAAAGCAAACGTCCTAGCACCGTGGCGTGCGCAGGTAAACGCGCCCCCACCTGAATCGAGTGAAACATGGCATTGCGCCCTGGCGCTTTCGCCACAAAAACGACTTCCCGCGAATCGCGGACCACCACATGAGACGAATAACCGCTGAGGTCACGCAAATTTTCAATGACTGGACGACCATATTCGGTCAGTTCCATCGAGGCCAGCAACTCAAAGCCCAAACGCAACACCGACAAGCCCAACTTGTACCCCACGCCATCGTCGGCACGCTCGACAAAACCACCTTGTTCCAAGGTGTGCAACATGCGAAATACGGAGGCTCTGGGTAAATCCATTCGGCGCGACAACTCCGCACCACTCAAGATGCGTTCGTTCCGATTGAACTGCATAAGCAATTGCAAACCACGTGTGAGTGCTGGCACGTTGTAACGGTCTTCGCTCATCAGGAGACCCTTTCTACGGCTGTTAAACCCAGCAAGGCATTGACCCTACCTGAAGCCTCTAGCGCACACGCATGTCCCACCGACCCCAGACTCACCCAGCTAACACCGGCCTCACGCGCCACGAGGGCACAGACATCTGGCGGTGTGATGGTATCGGCTTGTCCACTCGCCACCGTCACAGCACAAGGCAGGTTCACCACATCACGCAACAACGTGCCTTGCGCCAACATCTGCGCCGCTTGTGCATAGCCGTGCGGCTGCACCTGACCCATGATGTCGCGCACCCATTGCAACTGCTGCTGCGTGGCCGATGCCGACAACATGGCTTGCGAACGACGCTGCGCCATGCCCTCGGGGCCCCACTGTTGCAAGTTCTGCAAACGGGTATTGAGCTTGTCATCGCGCTCTTGAGCAGGTGCGTCGCCATAGCCTTTGGCGGGCGACAACAGCACCAACTGCGCCAGTGCCTGAGGGCGCATCTTCACCGCACTGGCGGCCATCAAAGCGCCCAAAGAATGTCCGACCAGCACAAAGGGGTGGGACACATCCTCGCCTTGTTGTTGCAAGGCATCGAGCCAAGCCCACATTTGCCGGGCATAGTCTGCGGCAAGAGGCGCAAGCATGGGCAAGGGTGTGCTTTCGCCATAGCCCGGAGCTTCCCATGCAAGCACACGCACATCCTGTCGATCTTGAGCTGAAGCCAACTGGGTCACCCAGCTGGCCGAGCCCGAGCCAATACCATGCAACAGTACATGTGTCACATGGGAGGCCTGCCCCGCACATCGGTACTGCACACGTCCGTGAGGCGTGTTGACCGACAACGGAGGTGATGCCCGCAAACTCGCCATCAGATCCAGCATAGAAATACCCGCTGCAGCTTAGCGTTTAATTTTTGCCAAAGGGGAATCTGGTGGGTACACCGGCGTGATGGGTTTGGGTGAACCCAACATGACACACATCAATGCATCTTCGTCGCCAATGTTGTGCTCCTCGCGGAATACACCTGGGGGCACAGAAATCAGGTCACGCTCGTGTAACTCAGCTTCCCACTTATGCCCATCTTTTTCACAAAAAATCTTCATCGTCCCACGCATGACAAAGAAGATTTCCTCCACATCATGGTGAATATGAGAAGGTCCAATCCCCCCCGCAGGAATCACCATCGTCGAAAACGTAAAGTGTCCAGAAGGCACGGTGTTGCTATCTTTAGATACCCCCGTAGCACCCGTCCCAACGTAACGCATTTGCGCGCGACGATAACGGGGATTGATGTCAGCCTGAAACTTCAATGCATCCCAGTCATAAGCACGCGTGGACTTACGCGCCACTCGACTCTCCATCCACGCATCAAAAGACTGTCCATCTTTTTGCAACATACTCGCCTGAATTTGGTCTTCGGGCGGAATTTGGGCGTTCAACAAACCACGTTCATTGAAATGCGGCTGATTCGCGGCTTCCAGTACTTTTTTAGTGTATTCATCCATCTTTATTCTCCTTCAACACATCACAAAACCACCGTTGACCGGCAGCAACTGTCCTGTAATAAATCCGCTGCCACGGCTCAACAAGAACAACACAGCAGCGTTCACATCGTCTGGTACTTGCGGACGCACAATGGCACGACCGTTGAGGTAATGTGCGTGGCGATGCTCAGGGACGTATTGCGTAGCCTCAACCAAGGTAAGACCGGGGGCAATCGCATTCACTGTTGTCCCCTCTTCTCCCATTTCGCGCGCCAATGAGCGAGTCATGGCGATCACGGCCCCTTTACTCGCCACATAAGCCAGCAAGCGCGGAGCACCCCACAAAGCAGTATCAGAGGCCACATTCACAACACGCCCCTGACCACTGGCAGCCAGATGCGCACGCGCTTCACGTGTAACCCACCACGTGCCGCGCACATTCACGTCCATGACCTGATTCCACACCTCGGTGTCCAACTCATCCATCGTCTTACCGCCGGAGTTGGTAATGGCTGCGTTGTTAACCAACCCATCCAAACCACCCCATTTGTGCGCAGCAGCATTCACGCCCTCGCGTACGCTGGATTCATCGCGTAAATCCATAGGCAGGTAGTGCGCGTTGGGACCTAACTCTTGAGCCAATGCTTGACCACGTTCATGCAACACGTCACTGATCACGACTCGAGCACCTGCACCAATTAGAGCGCGAGCAAAACTCTCGCCTAATCCGCGAGCAGCACCAGTGACAAGCACTCGGCGATCTGTCAATGTGATTTCACTTGTCATCACGACCTCAAGCTCCGACACGCTGCACACTGGGCAGGTAGTGCAACACGCGCTTTTCAGCCATCACCACGGCGTAGTAAGCCACGATACCGATCACGGTCAAGGCACCAATCACCACAAAGACACCCGCGGTATTACCCTCGCCCTCGAAGAACACCAGCAAATACCCCAAGCCCATATTGCCCCCGACCAACTCTCCGACAACCACCCCAATCACAGCCAAGGTACTGGCAATCCGCAACCCTGAGAACAACGGCGGCAAGGTGGTAGGGAATTCAATCATGCGAAAGATTTGAAAGCGTGTCGCAGAGAACGAGCGAGCCAAGTTAGTCAAATCACCATCCATCGCACGCATGGCAGACAACACGTTGATGAGTACGGGAAAAAACACAATCAGCACCGCGACCAAAATTTTGGGATAGACGGTGTAGCCCAACCACATCACAAACAGCGGCGCAAACGCCACCTTGGGTGCGATCTGCAAAGCCAGCAGATAAGGCGAGAACACAGCCTCCACACGTGGAGAAACACCCAAGGCGTAACCAATCACCGCGCCCAAAGCAGATCCCAGCACAAAGCCGATGACCACTTCTAGCCCAGTGATACCGGCGTGCCACATCAGCCGCTCGACTTCCCAAATACGACTGGCTTCATGTACCACCACGCTAAGTGGTGGCAGCACAAAGGTGGGCACACCCAACCACCCAGGAATAAATTCCCAGGCGAGTCCAAAGACCACCAACACGGCAAAACTCCACAAGGTGATCACTAGACGTTCATTGCGCATATCTGAACTCACTTCATTTACCCATGACAAACTGGTTGGTATAGAGCTCTTTCAGCGGCGTTTCTTTTGGCACCACACCATTGCTGACATAGAACTTTTGCAACTCAGACAAACGCAACTCATCCATTTGACCTGGTACCTTTTGCTGGGCATACACGTACTGGTTGTACAGCTCAAAAGTTTTTTGAATTGCTTCTTCTTTGCCTTGATGTGCAGGCATGTGCTTCACATACGCTACAGCAGCAGCCTTGGGATCGGCCATGATGTCTTTCATCCCTTTGAGCGTGGCACGTACCAACTGTTGAACCAGTTTTGGATTTTTCTGAATCGTTTCATCGGAAGCCAAAATTGCCTGCGCCATGCTCTTAAAGTAAATATCAGCAGGCAGGATGTTGACCTGTGCACCAGCATTCATGGCACTTACGGTCCAATCAGGCACACCCGCCATTGCCACAGCCTTTTTGGCTGCAAACTGTTGCCAGACGCCCGCGGGGCCCGCAGCTTGAATATCCACATCATTCTTAGTCAATCCTGCTTTACTCAGCATGCCGAGCAATGCGTAGTAGGTGGTATCGGTGTAGGCCAACACCGTGACAGTTTTACCTTTGAGCTCACGTGGGCTTTCAATGCGTTCATCTTTGTGACTGACCAACTGCGTGAGTGAGCCCGCCCCCAACACCGCCACTGCCTTAACAGGGATACCTTGCGCACGGGCAATAATGGGCGTATCGCCAATAGCACCGCCAATGACAGCATTACCAGCACCCAATTGCTTGGCCACATCCACACCGCCTCTGGCCGCGACGAAATTCACTTTCAGACCTTCTTGTTCGTAATAACCTTTGGCTTGCGCCAACATCCACGGACCAAACGCAGGCAACGTACTTGGGGCGGGCAACAAATAGGTAATCTCCTGCAACGGCGCAGCTGTTGCAGCCATTGAAACAGAGAACAACCCACCAACAGCGGCACTGATGCAGCCTTGGCGCAAGTGCTTGAACATTCCAGTCACATTCATCGTCATCTCCTTGTGGTAATAAAAATTGCTTTCAGTGAACGTCGGCTTGCGCATCGAGTTTGAGCAAGTCCATCAGATGCGCCACAAACTCACCCACTCGTGCGTTCTTGCGGCGTTGCATCGGATTCTCGCGATCAGGTATATCAATCACGATCTCTTCAACAATCGTGCCCGGGCGTTCGCTCATGACCAAAATACGGTCTGACAGCGCAACACCTTCGGCCAAATCGTGCGTGATGAACACCACCGTCTTACCATTAGCACGCACAGTCTGCGCAAGATCCTGCTGCAGAATCATCTTGGTCTGAGCATCCAGCGCAGAAAACGGCTCATCCATCAACAACACCAAGGGGTCAACCGCCAAGGTGCGTGCCATCGCGGCGCGCTGACGCATGCCACCGGAAAGTTGGCTGGGGTAGTAACCACCAAAGCCTTTCAAGTGACACTGCACGAGCAAGCGTTCAGAAACTTCGCGACGCACAGAAGCCGCTACGCCACGCAACTCCAAACCAAACTCCACGTTTTGAGCAATGGTGCGCCATGGCATCAATAAGTCTTTTTGCAACATGAAAGCCACATGTTTGTTCGGCCCCTGTACTACTTCGCCTCCGACTTTGACGATCCCACTGGAAGGCTTGGACAACCCAGCCCCCATATTTAACAAAGTACTTTTGCCGCAACCAGAAGGGCCAATGATGGAAACCACCTCCCCTTCCTGGATAGAAAAATTAACGTTTCTTGCAGCCAACACTTCGTTCGAACGACCTCTCGCTCCGAAACGTTTTTCCACCGCTAAAAATTCAATGACAGACGCTTTGGCTGGGGAACTCATCGCAACCTCTTATTTCATTAGAGAAACACTGATTCATTAAGGAATCAATCGTAGAGATTTCGAAATCGTCTGTCTATAAAAAAAATGGGAGTTTTCTTATGGTTTTCACTGATTCAAGGCGAAAACCAATCTCAACAATGGTCACTAAATCGGCAATGCGACAAGATCATGCCCATCTGTCGCCACGACTTTCGCTTGGGTGAATTCGCCCACCTTCAACACTTTGCTGAGTTTTTCAGGTGGCAAGAGCTTGACCACGCCATCAATCTCAGGCGCATCGGCATAGCTACGACCCACACCACCTTTGCGGCCGCCAGCAGGTGCTGAATCCACCAACACTTGAATGGTCGAGCCAATGCGACGCTTGAGCTTAGCAATCGACACTTCTTCGGCCACGGCCATGAAGCGGGCTTGGCGTTCTTCACGTACTTCTTGTGGCAGCATGCCCGGAATATCGTTGGCAGCAGCGCCGTCTACAGGGCTGTAGGCAAAGCAACCAGCACGGTCAATCTCGGCTTCACGCACGAAGTTGAGCAAGTGCTCAAACTCTTCTTCGGTCTCGCCAGGAAAGCCTGCAATGAAGGTGCTGCGAATCACGATTTGCGGGCACAGCTCGCGCCAGCGTGCAATGCGTTCCAGGTTTTTCTCGCCGCTGGCTGGGCGCTTCATGCGCTTGAGCACATCGGGGTGACTGTGCTGAAACGGCACATCCAAATACGGCAACACATGACCTGTAGCCATCAACGGGATGATGTCATCCACGCTGGGGTATGGGTACACATAGTGCAAACGCACCCAAGCGCCATAGGTTTGTGCCAATTTGGCCAAGGCTTGCGCCAGCTCTAAAGTGCGGGTCTTGATGGGTTGACCATCAAAAAAGCCTGTGACGTACTTCACATCCACACCGTAAGCCGAGGTGTCTTGGCTGATGACCAACAGCTCTTTCACACCGCCTTCAAACAGCGCACGCGCCTCTTTGAGCACATCGCCAATCGGGCGACTCACCAAGTCGCCACGCATGGACGGGATGATGCAAAACGTGCAACGGTGGTTACAGCCTTCGCTGATTTTCAAATACGCATAGTGCTTAGGCGTGAGCTTGACACCCGCTTCACCAAAGCTATTGGGCACCAAGTCAATGAACGGATCATGCGGCTTGGGCAAGTGTGCATGCACAGCATCCATCACCTCTTGCGTGGCATGTGGGCCTGTGACGGCCAGTACGCTGGGGTGCATTTCCATCACCAAATTCGCACCGCCCTCGGCTTGACGCGCGCCCAAGCAACCGGTGACGATGACCTTGCCGTTTTCAGCCAAAGCTTCGCCAATGGTGTCTAGGCTTTCTTTGACGGCGTCATCAATGAAGCCGCACGTGTTGACGATGACCAAGTCGGCGCCAGCAAACGTTTTGGAGGTTTGATAGCCCTCGGCGCTGAGTTGCGTCAGGATGAGTTCGGAGTCGGTCAAAGCCTTGGGGCAACCCAAGCTCACAAAGCCAACTTTAGGTGTGGTTACTTCTGTCATTTACGTTTCAACCCCATGACGTCCATCATGTGTTCAGTTTGTTTTTGCAATTGTTCGGCGTAACTGTTCATCAGTGTGGGCACGATGGGCAGCTGCGGCACGTTGTCCATGAACGTTTGCACGTTCTTCTCGAGGTAAGAGCCCATGAAGCCTTGCATCGAATGCCCATAAAAGCGAATGATGTTGGCCAAGACCTGCTCGGTCAAGATGGGCGCGCCTTCTGATTCATGTTCCAAAATGATTTGCAACAAGATACTGCGCGTCAGGTCATCGCCACACTTGGCATCGAGCACCCGAAAAGGGGTGTTTTGCATCACCAATTGCTTGATGTCAGACAGCGCCACATAGCTGGATGACGCGGTGTCATACAAGCGGCGATTGGGGTACTTCTTGATCACGCGGTCTTGCGCGTCGTTTGAAGTGTTTGTTTTTTTGCTGCTCATGTAAGTCAGCTCCCGTTGAAAGAGAAAAGCCCAGTACTGTTCAAACAGTGCCGGGCTTGACGGGGAACAAGATGGTAGGCGCGATTGGAATCGAACCAACGACCCCCACCATGTCAAGGTGGTGCTCTAACCAACTGAGCTACGCGCCTACGTTGTTCGAAGCTGAGAGTATAGCAGACTTCAACGGCGCTTTGCCAGTCGCACGCCTTGAACCTCTTTGACCAAGCCCAACACCTTTTGCAAACGGCGCGAATCTCCCACTTCCACAGTGAAGGTCATCCACGCCAAGTCTTTGACAGATTGGGTTTGCACACCAATGACATTCATTTTCTCTTTGGCAAATACTTCGGAAATATCTCGCAACAAGCCCTGACGGTCTAGCGCCTCAATGTTCACATCGACCGGGTACACCAAGGCTTGTGCTGATGCAGACTGCCCCCAGTCCACCTCAATCACGCGGTCCGCGCTGCGCAGTGCCATTTGTTTGAAGTTGCCACAATCGGCGCGGTGAATGCTGACGCCTTTGCCTCGGGTGACAAATCCACGAATGTCATCAGGCGGTGCAGGCTTGCAGCATTTGCTGAGTTGCGTGAGCAGCGAATCAATGCCCACCACCAACACCCCGCTTTTGGAAGTTTTGTCATTGGGCTTGGCTTTTTTCAGCCGCACATAGTCATCGGCCACCATCACGGTGGTGGGCGGATTCAGCAAGGTTTCAATGTTGCGCAAAGAAAACTCGTCTTTGCCCACCACCTCAAACAACGCCTCGGCCGATTTAAAACCTAGCTGCGAAGCCAGGTCGTCCAACTTCATCGCTGTTTTACCCTCGCGCTGCAACAGTTTTTCAACCGCATCACGCCCTTTGGCCACGGTCTCTTGCAAAGCTTGGGCATTGAACCACGCACGCACTTTGGAACGTGCACGCGAGCTCGCCAAAAAACCCAATTCAACATTCAACCAATCACGCGAAGGTCCGCCTTCTTTGATGGCCGTGATTTCAACGGTCTGCCCATTCTTGAGCTGCGTGTTGAGCGGCACCATCGCACCATCCACACGCGCACCACGGCAACGATGGCCAAGGTTGGTGTGCAAAGTGTAGGCAAAGTCAATCGGCGTGCCGCCCTGAGGCAACTCCACCACCGCCGCATCGGGGGTGAGCACATAAATGCGGTCACTCAATGCATCGGTCGTGGCTTGGCTTTGCGCATCGGCGGACAACTCGCGCTCCCACGCCAGCAGCTGACGCAACACGGCGATCTTGGCGTCATAGTCGCCAGAGGCGCTGACGCCTGCATACCCTTTAGCACCCGCTTCCTTGTAAGCCCAGTGCGCAGCCACGCCATGCTCGGCGTGGTCATGCATGTCTTGCGTGCGGATTTGAATTTCAATCGGACGGCCTTGCGCATCGCGCACCACGGTGTGCAGCGATTGATAGCCGTTCGATTTGGGCTTGGCAATGTAATCGTCAAACTCAGAGTGAATGGGTGAAAACTTGGTGTGCACCAAACTCAAGGCGGCATAGCAATCGGGCACCGACGGCACCACCACACGCAAGGCGCGCACATCAAACACACGCGAAAAGTCCAACGACTTGCCACGCATTTTTTTCACAATGCTGTAGATGTGTTTGGGGCGACCCGCCACATGAGCCGTGATGCCCTGCACTTTGAGCTCGGCCTCCAAACTCTCGCGCAGTTGCACCATGTAGTTCTCACGTTCCACACGTTTTTCGTCGAGCAGCTTGGCGATTTCACGGTAGGTCTCGGGCTCAAGAAAACGGAACGACAAATCTTCCATTTCCCATTTGATTTGCCAAATACCCAAACGGTTCGCCAATGGTGCGAACACGTGCAAAGACTCATATGCCAAGCTCTGCGGCACGGGCAGTTTGGTCGCCGCGTAGTGACGCAAGGTTTGCAAACGCGATGCCAAACGCAACAACACCACGCGCAAGTCGCGCGAAAACGCCAGCAACATCTTGCGCACGTTTTCTGTTTGCATGGCCATCGCTTGCGTTTGTGCCGCCACTGCGCGCGCTTGGCGTTGCACACGAATCAACCGTGTGGTTTCTAACGCCAGCTCGGCGTAGCTCGGACCAAAGGCTTTTGCAATAACCTCTTCGGGCTTTTGCAAATGCTCAGAGGCGTACACCAAATAGCACGCAGCCTGCATGGCTTCAGAGCCACCAATCTGCTGCAAGATGGCCGCGGTGGCATCGGCATGCGAGAGCGAATCCTCTCCGGTATCCAACGTCGCCCCCATCAGCAACGGCTGAGCAAAGGCGCGCGCACGTGTGAGTGCCTCAGGCTGATCTGGCAAGTCTTGCAACGAAGCGCTCAAAAGCGAGGCGCGCTGCGTTTCTCCGTTATGTTTCATGTAAGCCGCTGAACCGCATAATGTCTGTCTAGGTTTCTCATCGTAATGCATGGAGTTTTAAATGTCAGAACGCACACTCGTCGGTAAAACAGCTTTGGTCACCGGATCCACCAGCGGCATCGGTTTGGGCATCGCCAAAGCCTTGGCTCGTCAAGGCGCCAACATCATCCTCAACGGTTTTGGCAACGCCGAAGGCCCCCAAGCCGAAGTCGCTGCGTTGGGCGTGAAAGTCAGCTACCACGGCGCAGACATGAGCAAAGCCTCTGACATCGAAGCCATGATGAAATTCGCCGCGGACACGTTTGGCGGTGTCGACATCTTGGTCAACAACGCTGGTATCCAACACGTCGCCGCCGTGGAAGACTTTCCCGTCGAACGTTGGGATGCCATCATCGCCATCAACCTCAGCAGCGCGTTCCACACCTCACGTTTGGCCTTGCCCTACATGAAGCAAAAGAACTGGGGCCGCATCATCAACGTGGCATCGATTCACGGCTTGGTCGGCTCGGTGCAAAAATCGGCCTACGTTGCAGCCAAGCACGGCATCGTGGGATTGACCAAAGTCACAGCCCTTGAAAACGCCACCACAGGCGTGACCTGCAACGCCATTTGCCCAGGCTGGGTGTTGACCCCCTTGGTCCAAAAACAAGTCGATGCCAAAGCTGCGGCTTTGAATCTTTCTAACGAAGAGGCAACCAAGTTGTTGCTGGGTGAAAAAGAGCCTTCTATGCAATTCACAACCCCCGAAGAACTGGGCGAACTGGCTGTTTTCTTCTGCTCTGCTGCTGGCAACAACGTGCGTGGCGTGGCGTGGAACATGGACGGAGGCTGGACCGCACAGTAAAAATCTTGGAAAATTTAGCTATTTTTGTAAAACTTATTTATTAAAAACTAATAATTTTTTACTTACAATTACAACATCTAGCTAAATTTCTCTTACCTTCGAGGTATGACACAAATCTACCCAAAAGAAACCAGCAAATTTGCAGACCGTTTCCGCGCCGCGCTCAAAGATGCAGGCGTTCGAGTTTCGGCAACGGTCGTCGCAAATGAATTCAACTTGCGGTACTGGGGCGAAGGAATCTCGTCTCATGCCGCACGCAACTGGCTCATGGGTGTGTCCATCCCAAAGCAAGACAAATTATTGGTCTTGTCGAAATGGCTCAAAATTTCTCCCGAAGGTTTGCTGTTCGGTACCCCACCTCCCCGCCCCGCAGACGAGGGTTTGAAAGACGAACGCATTAACTTGGTCGATCAACAGCTGATTGCTCGCTACTTCTCTTTGCAACCCGAACACCGTCGTGTGGTGCGTGAAGTGGTGGAAGGCTTAGCGGCTCTAGGCCCTAAGCCTCCAAGCAATCAGTAAATCAGCGCCACTGCACGCGCTTCCATGCTTAGGCCCTGTCCCACAGGGCCTATTTTTTCGGCTGTCTTCGCCTTCACGTTCACACGCGACACGTCCACATCCAAGGCGTTCGCGATGCGTTCACACATGGCGGGCATGTGCGCCGCCAGCTTAGGGGCTTGGGCAATCACGGTGCTGTCGATGTTGCCAATTTGAAATCCAGCCCCGCGCACCAACTCAGCGGTTTTTTGCAACAACACCCACGAGTCAGCGCCTTTGTAGGCCGCATCGGTGTCTGAAAAGTGTCGGCCAATGTCGCCCAACGATGCTGCGCCTAGCAACGCATCGGTGATGGCGTGCAACAGCACATCAGCATCAGAGTGGCCGAGCAAGCCGTGTGTGTGGGGAATGCGCACACCGCCCAGCATGAGCGGGCGTCCTTCGACCAAGGCATGCACATCCCAGCCTTCGCCAATTCGAAATGTGGGTGCAGTCATCGCGTGTTCTTTCTCAAAATGGCCTCAGCCAAGGCAAAGTCTTCGGGGTAAGTGACTTTGAAGTTTTGTGCGCTGCCGCTCACCAGAAGTGGTTGCAAGCCCATCGCCTCCATGGCGCTGGCCTCATCGGTCACAGCTGCGCCTGCGTGTTCTAACGCTTGCAACAACACGCCCAATCGAAACATCTGCGGGGTCTGGGCCAACCACTTGTCCGAACGGTCCACGGTTTGTGCCACACGCCCATTGACTTCAACCTTCAAGGTGTCCGCCAATTTGTGCGCCAACAAGCCGCCCACGGCATCATCTTGGCAAGCATCCATCAGGGCATTGATTTGTTCAGGCGTCACCAAGCAACGCGCCGCGTCATGCACCAGCACCCAATCGTTGTCGTGCGCACCTTGTTGCACCAGTTCGCGCAAACCCGCCAGCACGCTCTCCGCCCTCGTCGCGCCACCTGTGCGGACTGTGTCAAATAAGGGTTGTGGGTGCGCGGCCAACACCCCATCCATGTACGCATCGTCAGGCGCGAGCACCAGCACGCCTTTGGCCATGCGCGCCACACCTGCAAAGGCCTTGAGCGTGTGCACCACCATGGGCAAACCAGCCACCGCTTGGTACTGTTTGGGCACGGCCGTGCCGGCGCGGCTGCCAAAGCCCGCGCAGGGGATAACGGCAAAGAATCGGATGGGGGCTTGGGTGTGTGAGGGCATTGGTTAGGTGGCGAGCTTCAAGCTCTGCCCCCATTCTAAAATCATGCCAATGCATCTGCCCTCTTTGAGTCCCGGCAAACGATTTGCCATGCCCCGCCCTGTCGGCTCTGCGGACGCATTGCTGCTCGCACAGCTCGGCATCCGCGAAAAAGCCAAACAACAACGTGTCGCCATCATCACCGCCGATGCGGTCGATGCCCAGCGTCTGCAAGACGAAATGGCGTTCTTCGCCCCCGACTTGCGCTGTGTGCTCTTTCCCGATTGGGAAACACTGCCCTACGACAGCTTCTCGCCCCACCAAGACCTCATCAGCGAACGCTTGGCCACCTTGTGGCGCATCTCACAAGGCGAGGCTGATGTGGTGCTCATCCCCGCCACCACCGCGCTGTACCGCTTAGCCCCGCCTGCGTTTTTGGCGGGCTACACCTTTCACTTCAAAGTTAAGCAACAACTCGACGAAGCCAAACTCAAATCGCAGCTCACGCTCGCAGGCTACACACACGTCACGCAGGTGGTCAGCCCCGGCGAATACGCGGTGCGCGGTGGCTTGATTGACCTCTTCCCCATGGGCTCACTCGTGCCCTACCGTGTCGATTTGTTTGACAACGAAATCGACTCCATCCGCACCTTCGACCCCGACAGCCAACGCAGCCTCTACCCTGTGCCTGAAGTTCGCTTGCTGCCAGGCCGAGAGTTCCCGATGGACGATGCTGCGCGTGCACTGTTTCGCAACCGTTGGCGCGAAATGCTCGATGGCGACCCAACCAAAAGTCGCATCTACAAAGACATTGGCAACGGTGTCGCCACCGCCGGCATTGAGTACTACTTGCCTTTGTTCTTCGAAGAAACCGCCACGGTGTTTGACTACCTTGGCGCATCGGCCACGGTGGTGTTGCATGGCGATTTAGAGCCCGCTTTCCAGCGCTTTTGGCAAGACACGCAAGACCGCTTCCGCCTCGTGCAAGGTGACCCCGAGCGTCCCGCCCTGCCACCCACCAACTTGTTTTTGAGCGCCGAACAGTTTTACGCCTCGGCCAACAGCTACGCCCAGTTTGCGCTGCGCCCGCAAGTGACAGACGTGATCGACAACGCGTTTGCACAAGCGCTGCCCGATCTCACCGTGGTGCGCGGCGCAGCCGACCCGCTGCAAAAGCTGCAAGCGCACGCTGGCAAAACAGCCAACCGCTTGCTCATCTTGGCCGAGAGCGATGGCCGCCGTGAGAGCTTGCTCGACTTCTTGCGCTCGTCCAACGTCAGCCCGCCTGCGTTTGATTCACTGGCCGAGTTCGAAGGCAGCACCGAAAAAATCGGCATCGCCACCGCTGCGCTGCAAGTAGGCTTTAGCTGGACAGAAGCAGGCCTCGATCTGATCACTGAGACCGAGCTGTTCGCTGTCGGCGCCACCACCCGCCGCCGCAAAAAACAAGAGCAAGTCAGCGATGTCGAAGCGCTTATCAAAGACTTGTCCGAGCTCAACCTCGGCGACCCCGTGGTGCACAACGCTCACGGCATTGGCCGTTACCGCGGCCTCATCAACATGGACTTGGGCGAAAAGAACGCAGACGGGTCTCCCGCCCTGCAAGAGTTCTTGCACATCGAATACGCAGACAACGCCGTGCTCTATGTGCCCGTGAGCCAGCTGCACCTGATTGGCCGCTACACCGGCGTGAGCGCCGACGAAGCACCCCTACACAAACTCGGCTCTGCCCAATGGGACAAAGCCAAACGCCGCGCCGCCGAACAAGTGCGCGATGCCGCAGCCGAGTTGCTCAACATTTATGCCCGCCGCGCTGCACGCGAAGGCCATCCTTTCCGCTTCTCACCGCAAGACTACGAAACCTTCGCCAACGACTTTGGCTTTGAAGAAACCGCCGACCAACGTGCCGCCATCCACGCCGTCATGCAAGACATGATCAGCCCGCGCCCGATGGACCGCTTGGTGTGTGGCGATGTGGGCTTTGGCAAAACCGAGGTGGCGTTGCGTGCCGCGTTTGTGGCCGTTACCGGCGGCAAGCAAGTGGCCTTCTTGGCCCCCACCACATTGCTGGCCGAGCAGCACTACCAAACGCTGGTGGATCGCTTCAGCAAATGGCCCATCAAGATTGCCGAGATGAGCCGCTTTCGCTCGACCAAAGAAATCAACGCTGCGGTCAAAGGCGTGGAAGAAGGCACCGTCGACATCGTGGTGGGCACGCACAAATTGCTCAGCGAGTCGGTCAAATTCAAAGACCTTGGCCTCTTGATCATCGACGAAGAACATCGCTTTGGCGTGCGCCACAAAGAGGCCATGAAAGCCCTGCGCGCTGAGGTGGATGTACTCACGCTCACCGCCACACCCATTCCGCGCACGCTCGGCATGGCGCTTGAAGGCCTGCGCGATTTGAGCGTCATTGCCACCGCGCCACAACGCCGCTTGGCCATCAAAACCTTTGTGCGCAACGAAGGTAACGGTGTGATTCGCGAGGCCGTGCTGCGTGAACTCAAACGTGGCGGCCAATGCTATTTCTTGCACAACGATGTGGCCACCATCGAAAACCGCCGCGCACAGCTCGAAGAGCTGCTGCCCGAAGCACGCATTGCCGTAGCCCACGGCCAAATGCCAGAGCGCGAACTCGAGCGCGTCATGCGCGACTTTGTGGCCCAGCGCTACAACATGCTGCTGTGCTCCACCATCATCGAGACCGGCATTGACGTGCCTTCGGCCAACACCATCATCATGAGCCGCGCCGACAAATTTGGTTTGGCACAGCTGCATCAGCTGCGTGGTCGCGTTGGCCGCAGCCACCACCAAGCCTATGCCTACCTCATGGTGCCCGACACACAGGGTCTGACCAAGCAAGCCTCGCAGCGCTTGGACGCCATTCAGCAAATGGAAGAGCTGGGCTCTGGCTTTTACCTCGCCATGCACGACCTTGAAATTCGTGGTGCAGGCGAAGTGTTGGGTGAAAGCCAAAGCGGCAACATGCTCGAAGTGGGCTTTCAGCTCTACAACGAGATGTTGTCAGAGGCTGTGCGCGCATTGAAGAACGGCGAAGAGCCCGATTTACTCAGCCCCTTGAGCGCCACCACCGAAATCAACCTGCACGCGCCTGCCCTGCTGCCCGACGATTACTGTGGTGACGTGCACTTGCGTTTGTCGTTCTACAAAAAATTGGCGACCGCAAAAACCGGCGACCAAATTGACGCACTGCTCGAAGAAATCGTGGACCGCTTTGGCAAACTGCCCGCGCAAGCGCAAACCCTCATCGACGTGCATCGCCTGCGTGTGCAAGCACGCAGCTATGGCGTGACCAAGGTTGATGCCGCGCCTGGTGTGACCCACATCAGCTTCAAACCCAACCCACCGTTTGACGCCATGCGCATCATTGAGCTGGTGCAAAAAAACAAACACATCAAACTCGCGGGCAACGACCGCCTGCGCATCGAGCGCGAGCTGCCCGAGACGCAAGCCCGTGCGCAAATGGTGCGCGATGTGTTGCGCTCACTCGGCACACCGACCGCGCCTGCATCCAAGGCGGCTCAAGCGCAGTCATAAGCATGGACTTTGAAATCGCCGTCATCTTGGCTTGCCTCACGGCATCGCTGTGGCTCAAGCCTTGGCGCATGTTGGTGGGCACCGAGTTGCTCACGCCCTTGCTCGCCACCTTGGTGCTGCTGCCGTGGCTGTGGGCGTTGCCCAGCTTGCACCACATGCCGCTGCAACTGCATTGGTCGGGTGCGCCCTTGGTCACGCTCATGCTCGGTTGGCCGCTGGCGGTGTTGGCGCTCATCAGTGTGGGCATCATCACCGCTTTTATTTCGGCCACGTCGGTGGACACAGCTGCCGCGCTCATCGTGTGGCAAGGCTTGCTACCCGCCACCTTTGTGTTGTTGCTCGGCGCTGCGTTGCGCCGCTGGGTGTCGCACCACCCGTTTGTCTATGTGCTGGGGCGCGGCTTTTTGGGCTCGGTGCTGTGCATCTTCGCCGCCAGCCTCTTGGCGCAATGGACCGGCCACGAACTACCCAACGTCGGCACAGGCTTGTCCCTCATCGGCTTTTGGCTCATGGCTTGGGGTGATGCGTTCATCACCGGCATGGTCTGTGCCATCTTTGTGGCGTTCAGGCCGCAGTGGTTGGCCACTTGGTCGGACCACCTGTATTTAAAAAGTTAATTACTCTCAACGCTCATCTTCGAAAGTGGCATGCTCGAATGAACAATCTCTCTGAGCGCATTTTCAATGACCACCTCTTCGTTACTACCTGTCGTTGAAAGTCTCACTAGACGTAAATCGATGTGTTTAAAAACTGAGTTTTTCACTTTGTCGCGCTCGGATTGAATCGTCCCTGGCCGATGGAATGTCCACCCATCAATTTCAATACCTAGAACAGGCAATTTTCCGATAGTGTCGTAAATCAATAAATCAACATGTGCCCAAGGATGATGGGCGAATTCCCGCTCACGTTCATTCAAATTGGATGTATCACCAATCATCCATGCAAGCGGAGCATGTCTCATACAAGAAAGACTCATCTTTGAAAAATCGGGTTTTGTTAAAACCTTTCTAACAACGGCTTCAGCAAGGCTCTCGGAATCCCACTCGGATGTACGACCATGCTCATCCAAAAATTGTTTACGAACCTCAGCGTAATCTTTATAGAGCAAATCAAACACTGAGCGAACTTCTGAATGTTTGATCAATTGGTTTTGGTAACGAATATAGCGAACAAGGTCACCAAAATTTGTATCGAAGTTATCGCGCTCGTTAGACATGATGACTGTGAAGCTTTTTTGTGCTCGAGACACAGCAACGTTCAACATTTGCGGATCATCGACAAATTCACCAATTTCATTGTCCACAGTAGACATGATGATCGCTTGCTTCTCTCGACCTTGAAAACCATGCACCGTATCAACCTCAACTTCAGTACCTAAGGTTTGTTTGAGGATAGCCACTTGATCTCGATATGGGGCAATAACGCCGACATCAGTCACTCCTTTTCGAAGCAACTCTGGCTGTATTTCCTGCTGAATAACCTCTGCTTGTCGCTGGTTGATACGCCCACGTGCATGATTGCCTAATGGAGTAAAGATCACCTGCAACACATCTGACTCACCCTCATCTTTTGTCATAACAATGAGTTGATCGTCATAAAACTTCTGATTAAAGAATCCAGCGATCTTCGGATGACAACGGTAATGTTCTTTAAGCAAAACATTGGGCGCTTCAGGCCACATAGCTTTCGCAGAAGAAAGCAAGCTTTGATTTGCGTAATTCCACGCTTGGCAACTCAAGCCATATTTATCCCAAACATCCAAAGTTCGTTGTTTGATGTTGGAAAAAATGACATTCGGCAACTGTTTCTCATCACCAACGATGATTGCACGCTTCGCACATGACAAGGCAAGAGTCCCAGTTGCAACGTCAACCTGTGATGACTCATCAAGAATGATTAGGTCATAAAGGCAATCTGGTGACAAAGAAGTTTTTATTGAATGTGTTGTACTGAACACAACAGGGTATTCTTTTAAGAAAGTATCGTACTTAGACCACAACTCTCGGCTAGTAAATTTCGTTCGTTCCGCTTGATGACGAAACCTCTGAGCAACGATTCCTCTCAACAACTTCCATGACGTTTCTTGAACTTGCTGCTGCACAGTTAGAAAGTTGTTCTCATGCAGAACACTCTCCACTTTCGACAATTGCTTATGCAACTCAGATAAATACGCCTGGTAGTAAAGACTGCGCAATACCATTGCACCTTCAGAGAAGAGCTGTCGCCGTCTCTTTCGCCCCCATATTCCATAAATAAAAATTTCTTTCACTAAACGAAAGAAATTTGTTTGCACACGCCAGTCAACTTCCTCGACTTCGACGAGCAACTTCAACAAGTCATGCGCCGACAATTCTTGAGATAAGCTGAAAGCTGCCTCGGATGGCATGGTTTCTTGCAATCTTTTATGTAGCTCAAACTCTGTTTGAGTTTGAGAAATCTTTCCAACAAGCGTCGCACGCTCATTGTTTGCCTTAATCAATCTATCGAGGGAAATTGTCAATAATTTGAGATGAGCCTCAACCTGAGAGAGGTTGCTCCCCTCCTCACATGGTTGATAAATCCAGTCTGGATACGCACTTTGCCGTTCAATAAAAGTTTCTTTATTCGCTCTCCGTCCGAGGGGAGCTAACAAAAAACCTAATCCATGCTTCTCAAGCTTGTCTGCAACATTTTGAGTCGCCGCATTGTTGTTCGAAACAACCGCCACTGTTTGCCCCAAACGAATTGCATTTGCTACCACATTAAGAATGGTTTGCGTTTTACCTGTACCTGGTGGCCCTTGAACAAGAACAACTTGTGATTGAAAGGCCTTCTCAACAGCGACCTTCTGACTAACGTTCGTACCAAACGGATAAATCAGCACTTCAGGTGCCTTTAAAACCTTTAACTCAGCATCAGGCATCAAATATGTAGCGAGAACGCTGGCATCAGAGACTCGAGATAAAAAATCAAACTGTTTGGTTAAGAGAGATTCATCTTCATTATTTTGAACGCCAACCACTTCCGTAATTGAACGAAAGTAACTTAAAGCAGTCTTGCAAGCTGGATCAACTGCAATGTTGCGTTCAACATTCACATCTGAAACGCTATATGGCCTGCGTTTTCCTTGCAATGTCACAAGATAAAAATCGGCATATTTAGCAATGCCGTCAACACCCAAAAGAACCTTACCTCTCACTCGAAGTTGAACTTCGGCTGGATTGTGAGTCGTAATGGGCGTCTCCAACTGACGTACTCGTTCTTGAGAGTACGGAAAAAGCTTTTCTGGATTACTCTTGAACCGAATGTGAATGCGAACACCATTCGGAGCAACAACGCACTCAATAATTTCGTCAGTCTTATCTTCCCAAACACCGTCTTTGTTGAGAACAAGCACGACTCTTTTTTCATTCATCACACATCCTCCGCGCATGAAAGGAGTGCTGCGACAAACAAATACTCATGAATATTTCCTAAGTTTGGTTTTAACACCAGCGAACGCATATGCAACATATGTATGCAAAAATTATCACCATATTTCAGCCAAGAACTACCAAATTACCCATCATTCGGTAACCCGATAATTCCACCCCATGACTTCTGCAACCGAATTTGCCCCCGGCCTTGTGATTCAAGGCTTCACTGCGCCACTGTCTTTGTCTGCGTTCAAGCTGATCGCGTTTGACATGGACTCGACACTCATCAACATCGAGTGCATTGACGAAATCGCCGATGCCGCAGGCCGCAAGGCCGAGGTGGCAGCCATCACCGAAGCGGCGATGCGCGGTGAAATTACGGACTTCAAAGACAGCTTGCGCCGCCGCGTGGCACTGCTCAAAGGCGTGCCCGAGGCCGCGCTGCACGAGGTGTTTGAACATCGCCTGCGTTTGAACCCCGGTGCCAAAACACTGGTGGACACCTGCAAAGCCCAAGGCATGAAAGTGTTGTTGGTCAGCGGTGGCTTTACCTTCTTTGCCAACCGCGTGTGCGAGATGCTGGGCATCGACTACGCCCGCAGCAATGTGCTGGCGATTGACAACGGCCACCTCACCGGCGATGTGGTCACACAGAGCTGGGGCGATATTTGCGACGGCGCAGAAAAGCGCAAGATGCTGCTGCACATCTGCGCGCAAATGGGCATCAGCCCAAGCCAAGCCATCGCCATGGGCGACGGCGCAAACGATTTGTTGATGATGGGCGAAGCCGGTTTGTCGGTCGCGTACCACGCCAAACCCAAAGTGCGCGAACAAGCGATGGTGGCGATCAACGAGGGTGGCTTGGACCGTTTGTTGGAAGTGGTGAAGCCTTAAGTCCCTAGCGCAACGCGTTGTAAATCGTCTGCGCCAACTCTTCCGAAATACCTTCCACCGTACACAGGTCGGCCACACTGGCATCAGCCACGCCGCGTGCGCCGCCAAAGCGTTGCAACAGCTTGGCGCGTTTCTTTGGCCCCACGCCCGGAATGTCTTCGAGCTTGCTACCGCCCACACGCACCTTGGCACGTGCGGCACGCATGCCGGTGATGGCAAAGCGGTGCGCCTCGTCGCGTATTTGCGCGACCAACATGAGCGCAGCAGAATCACGGCCGAGGTAAACCTTCTCGCGGCCATCGGCAAACACCAACTCTTCCAAGCCGACTTTGCGGCCCTCGCCTTTTTCCACCCCGACGATGCGCGAGAGGTCGAGCCCGAGCGACTCAAACACTTCGCGCGCCATGCTCACTTGGCCTTTGCCGCCGTCAATCAGCACGAGGTCGGGCAGCTTGCCCTCACCTGCGCGCACGGCCTCGGCCAGCTTGCTGTAGCGGCGCACCAGCACTTGGCGCATGGCGGCGTAGTCATCGCCCCCCGTGATGCCTTCGATGTTGTAGCGGCGGTATTCCGCGCTTTGCATTTTGTGGTGGTGGTAGACCACGCACGAGGCCTGCGTGGCCTCGCCCGAGGTGTGCGAAATGTCAAAGCACTCCACACGAAACTGCTCTAAGTCTTCCGGTGCCAAATCGAGCGCATCCACCAAGGCACGCGTGCGCGCTTGTTGCGAACCTTCTTCGGCGAGCAAACGGGCCAGTTGAATGTCGGCGTTTTGCTGCGCCATCTCCAGCCACACGCGGCGTTGTTCGCGCGGCTGATGCACCGCCGTGATCTTCACACCCGTTTGCTCGGTCAACGCTTGCAGCAGCGCTTTGTCCACCACGTGGCTGGTGATGAGCGTGGGCGGCACGGGCACATCCAAGTAGTGCTGGCTGATGAAGGCCTCCAACACATCCGCGGGTTCGTCTTGGTCCACATGCACGGGGAAGTAGGGTCGGTCACCCAAGTGTCGGCCGCCGCGCACCATGGCCAAGTTCACACAGGCTTTGCCGCCTTGCACTTTGACCGCGAGGATGTCCACGTCTTGATCGCCCACAGTGTCCACCGCTTGCTGGTGCAGCACTTTAGACAAGGCGCTCATTTGGTTACGCAGTTCGGCGGCTTGTTCAAATTCCAATTTGTCGGCGTGCGCCATCATGCGCGCTTCGATACTGGCCATGACCTCTTGCGTTTCGCCACGCAGCAAACGCATGGCGCTGTCCACATCGCGCTGGTAATCGGCCACCGAAATGTGGCCCACGCACGGGCCGGAACAGCGTTTGATTTGAAACAGCAAACACGGACGCGTGCGGTTGTTGAACACCGTGTCTTCACACGTGCGCAGGCGAAACACTTTTTGCAGCAACTGAATGGCTTCGCGCACCGCCCACACGCTGGGGTAAGGGCCAAAGTAGTCGTGGCGTTTGTCGACAGCGCCTCGGTAATACACCACGCGGGGCACTTGTTGCGGGCTTGGGTTGGCGTGCGTCAAAGCACCTGCCTTCACAGCCACGCTGCGCGTCATCTTCAAATACGGGTAGCTCTTGTCGTCGCGAAACAAGATGTTGTACTTGGGCTTGAGCGTTTTGATGAGGTTGTTTTCCAGCAGCAGCGCCTCGGCCTCGGAGCGCACCACCGTGGTCTCCATGCGCGCGATCTTGCTGACCATGTGGCCAATGCGTGTACCGCCGTGGTCTTTTTGAAAATAGCTCGACACCCGCTTTTTCAAGTTGATGGCCTTGCCCACGTACAGCACTTGCTCTTGCGTGTCGAAATAGCGGTACACGCCGGGCAGCGCAGGCAAGCTGGCCATTTGCGCCAACAACTCGGGCGTGTGACGCGGCGCAGCCTCAGCAGCCTTGCTGGACTTGGCTGGGCTGGGCTTGGCTTCGCTGGCGTCTTGCGCTGCGGGTTCTTTTTCGGGCGTGGTGTCTTGGGACATGCGCGTATTGTGGACAATCTCAAGCGTGAATTTATCTTTTGACATTTTTTGCCGCGTCATTGACAACCACGGTGACTTGGGTGTGTGCTGGCGGCTGAGCGCCGACCTCGCGCAACGTGGCCACCACGTGCGCCTGTGGGTGGACGACGCCTCAGCCTTGGCATGGATGGCCCCACAAGGCCATGCAGGTGTTGAGGTACGCACGTGGCCTACCGAAGCCGAGCTGCAAGCCTTGTCAGAAGACGCAGCCTTTCAAGTAGCCCATGTGGTGGTTGAAGCCTTTGGTTGCGAACTCCCCGAGGCGTTTCAAGCCCTCATGGTGCGGGACGGCACAGCGCCCGCGTGGGTCAACCTCGAATACCTGAGCGCCGAAAACTATGTGGCACGCTCGCACGGCTTGGCCTCGCCCGTGATGAGCGGGCCAGCCAAAGGCTGCACCAAATGGTTTTTCTTTCCGGGATTCACGCCCGACACCGGCGGTTTGCTGCGCGAGCCGGATTTGCTGGATGCGTCAACGCCTGATAACAAGCGCACCCCATGGCTAAGCGCCCTACTCCTCGACAAACCGATTGCTGAAAACGAACAACTCATCAGCCTGTTTTGCTACGAGCCCGCAGCTTTGCCAGCTTTACTCAAGCAACTCAGCCAAGCCAACGAGCCCACCCGCTTGCTGGTTGCCCAAGGTCGCCCCAGCGCCGCAGTGGCGCAAGCCGCACAGGCCTTGAACATGCCACATAGCGGGATGGACCAGCTCCACATCAGCCAACTCCCCTACTTGAGCCAAACCGACTTTGACCACCTGCTGTGGGCCTGCGACTTCAACTTTGTGCGCGGCGAAGACTCGTTGGTGCGTGCCCTGTGGGCTGGCCAGCCGTTTGTGTGGCACATCTACCCGCAAGACGACAACGCCCACCACGACAAGCTATTGGCCTTTGCGGAGGCAGTGGAGATGCCCGCTGATTTAAACCAATTTCATGCGGTTTGGAATGGCCTTGCCACGGGCCCGCTTCCTGCGCTATCCCGCGCCGCCATTGACGATTGGCGACGTTGGAGCCATCACGTGCGGCAAGGTTTGCAGCGCCAAACCGACCTCACCACCCAACTGCTGAGTTTCGTGGCCCAAAAACGTTAAAATAAGCGGCTTTGCGAACCCCAGTGGCCTGTTGGCTGCACGGGCCACATACCTCTTAGAAAACTTCACATCACTATGAAAACCGCACAAGAAATCCGCGTTGGCAACGTCATCATGCACGGCAAGGACCCTATGGTTGTCCTGCGCACCGAATACCAACGTGGCGGTCGTGGCTCGTCCACCGTTCGCATGAAATTGAAAAGCTTGATCGCTAACTTCGGTACCGAAGTCGTGTTCAAGGCCGACGACAAGATGGACCAAGTCATCTTGGACAAGAAAGATTGCACCTACTCTTACTTCGCAGACCCCATGTACGTGTGCATGGACGCTGACTTCAACCAATACGAAGTCGAAGCCAGCAACATGGGCGACGCCCTGAACTACCTCGAAGACGGCATGGAACTCGAAGTGGTGTTCTACGACGAGAAAGCCATCTCTGTCGAATTGCCCACCAACGTCGTGCGAGAAATCACTTGGACTGAGCCCGCTGTCAAAGGCGACACCTCCGGCAAAGTGTTGAAGCCCGCGAAAATCGCAACTGGCTTCGAAGTGGCTGTGCCCTTGTTTGTGGCCCAAGGCGACAAAGTCGAAATCGACACACGCACTGGCGAATACCGCAAGCGCGTCTAAGCGTTCCCTGTTGAGCCTTCACTGGCTTTACAAATCAAGGCTCCTTCGGGAGCCTTTTTTCATGGCGACGCCACAAGCAACCGCTAACATAGCGGCATGGATGGAATGCTAGACCCTCACGACCGACGCCTTGCCGAAGCTTGGGAAACTCTCAAAGCGCATTACGACAACGGCGACTCACTCAAACCCGAATCGAACCGCTTGGCGTTTGCAGACCCCGAGTTTTTGCTGCGCCGCGAAACACGCGGCATGCGCATTCAGCTCGAAATGCTCAAGCCCGATTTGGCGCAAAAAGACCACGGCATCGAACACACCGTGGTGGTGTTTGGCAGTGCGCGTTTTCGCAGCGAAGAGGTGTCTCACCAAGAGCTCATTCGCGCGCGTGCCACAGGCGACGAGCAGCAAATTGCCAAAGCCGAAACCTTGGTGCGTAACGCGCGCTTTTACGAGCAAGCGCGTGCGTTGGGCCACACCATCACCAAATACAGCGAAGGCCGAACCAATGGCCGTAAACTTTTCATTTGCACCGGCGGCGGCCCAGGCATCATGGAAGCAGCCAACCGTGGCGCGCAAGAAGCGGGCGGCATCAGCGTGGGGCTCAACATTGCCCTGCCCCACGAGCAAACACCCAACCCGTACATCACGCCCGAGCTGAGCTTCAAGTTTCACTACTTTGCGTTGCGCAAAATGCACTTCATGATGCGCGCCAAAGCGTTGGTGGCTTTCCCCGGCGGCTTTGGCACGCTGGACGAATTGTTTGAAACACTCACCTTGGTGCAGTGCAAAAAATCCAAGCCCGTGCCCATCGTGTTGTTTGGCAGCAGCTACTGGAAGCGCTTGCTGCACCTCGATGTATTGGTGGAAGAAGGCGTGGTGTCTGAAGAAGACTTGGACTTGTTCAAATACGTCGACACCGTGGACGACGCGTGGAACTTCATTCGCTCTTTTTATGAACTCTGAGCTGATAAGCGCTGCGTGAGCCCAAGCCCACCACCGCTGACACACACCAGAACACCCCGCTGATGCCAATGACGGTGCCCGCCGCACCGAACACCATGGGCATCAGCACGCTCGAGGCATTGATGCCCATTAAGCGCAAACCCAGCGCCTCGCCATGCCGATGCTCGGGCGTGATTTGGTGCAAGGTGCTCATCACCATCGGCTGAACACCGCCTAGCGACAAGCCCACCAACACCGAGCACACCCCCATCAACCAAGCCGTTTCGGTGAACGGGTATACCGCCAGCATGAACGAGGTGATGAGCATCGCCCCAGTGATGACTTGCCACTCGTGCAGTCGCGCGGCGATGAAGGGCATCATCATGCGAATGAAAGCGGCCGCCAAGGCGAACGCCCCCAAGATCGAACCAATCGCCGACGCACTGAGGCCCCGCTCGTGGCCCAAGATGGGCACCACAAAGGTGTGCACATCCCAGCAGGCAGACAAAAACCAATTCACCATCAACAAGCGGCGGAACATGGGCTCGTTCAGCAAATCCCATGCGCTGTTGTTTTCATGGCCTTCGGGTTTGACCACTTTGGGCAGCTCGTGCGCTTGGCGAATCCACAGCCATGCGATCAAAGGCAACAAGGCCATGGCCGCAAACGCCCATTGAAAACCGGCATGGTCAATCAACAAGCCCGCCATCAACGGGCCGATGAAATTAGAAAACGCGGGGGCAATCGACAACCAACTGAACGCCTCTTTCATTTGCGCCAATCCCTGCGCGGCACGGCCCACGTGGCGCTGCAAGGCAATGATGGCAATGCCCGTCGCGCCCCCCGTCATCAAGCCGCTGAAACACAACACGGGGAAGATGGGCCACAACGCCGCAGCCCCTGCGCCTGTCGCACCCATCAGCACACTCCACATGACGGGGCGTTTCAAACCATGCAAGTCGGCGTAGCGGCCAGCAGGCAAAGCCAAGAACACTTGGGTCAAGGCAAACATGGCCAGCAGCACACCCACCGCAGCTTCACTCTGGCCGCTACGCAAGGCCATCAAGGGTGCGGCCATGCGCATGCCTGCCATGCAGGCGTGCAAGCACACTTGGCCTGCAATCAGCTTGGCGAGTTCACGTTTCAAACTTTGGCATCCGTGTCGTCTAAGGCGTCGTCAAACTTGGGCAGCAAGGCTTGCGCTTCGCCTTCGGGCAAGGCTTCGACGTTCTTCAATGCGCGGCGCATTTGGCGGCTGCGCGTGTCGGCGCGGTCCAAGGTGTCGGCCGCTTTTTGCACTTGCTCGCGCACCTTCTCCACCCAATCGCCGTAGCGCTCGAACTCGGTTTTGACCGCGCCCAATACTTTCCACACCTCGGAAGCCTGTTGCTCCAGCGCGAGCGTGCGAAAGCCCATGTGCAAGCTGTTGAGCATGGCCAGCAAGGTGGTAGGGCCTGCCAAAGTGACGCGGTATTCGCGCTGCAAGCTGTCCATCAAGCCGGGGCGACGCAACACCTCGGCATACAAACCTTCGGTGGGCAAAAACAAAATCGCAAAGTCTGTCGTGTGCGGTGGGGCCAAGTAGCTCTCAGCAATGCTCTTGGCTTCGGTGCGGATGCGTGTTTCCAGCGCCTTGGCAGCGACTTCTGCGGCCGCGGCATCGGCGCGGTCTTGGGCGTCGAGCAAACGCTCGTAGTCTTCGCGGGGGAATTTGGCGTCGATGGGCAACCACACAGGCTCGCCGTCTGCACCGCCTCGGCCTGGAAAGCGAATGGCAAAGTCCACGCGTTGGTTGCTGCGCGGTTTGGTCTCGACCTGCTTGGCGTATTGCTCCATCGTCAACACTTGTTCGAGCAAGGCCTCGAGTTGCACCTCGCCAAACATGCCGCGTGTTTTGACGTTGGTCAGCACGCGCTGCAAACTGCCCACACCGTCTGCGAGTTTTTGCATTTGACCTAGACCGTTGTGTACTTGCTCCAAACGCTCCGCCACTTGTTTGAAGCTTTCAGACAAACGCTTTTCTAGCGTGGTTTGCAGCTTCTCGTCGACCGTGCGGCGCATTTCATCCAGCTTGTCGGCATTGCTTTTTTGCAGCTGCTGCAACTGTTGGTTGAGCGTGTCGCCAATGCTTTTTTGCATGAGCGTGAGTTGCTGCACTTGGCTTTGCTGAAACAGCGCCAAGTTTTGCGTCAGCTCTTGGCGACCACCGCGTGAGCTTTCGGTAATTTCGGTGCGCAGCTCGCGCTCGATGCGCTCTAGCTTGTCGTGCATGGTTTGCAAACTTTGTTGCAAGGCTTGCGCGGCCGCTTCGTTGTGGCCACTCGGGCGGCGCAAGAGCAGCAACAACAGCAAGGCGTTGAACGCCCCCACGCCAACGGCGATCCAGACTTCCATCATGCGCCCACCGTGTTCAGAGGGGTCACCGCTTTGCCTTGGGTGAAGAAGCTGATGAGGTTGTCAGCCGCCAAATTGGCCATCGCCATGCGCGTAGGAATCGACGCACTGGCGATGTGCGGTGTGAGCACCACGTTGGGCACGGTCAGCAAATCGGGATGCACTTTGGGTTCGCCTTCAAACACATCCAAGCCCGCGGCGGCAATGCGTTTGTCACGCAAGGCCGCAGCCAAAGCCGCGTCATCCACAATGCCGCCGCGTGCGATGTTGATGAGGGTGGCGGTTGGCTTCATTTGCGCCAACTCGACCGCGCCAATGGTGTGGTGCGAGGCTGCGCTGTAGGGCACGACCAACATCACATGGTCTGCCGTTGTGAGCAACTCTTCTTTGCTCACATAGGTGGCTTTGCATTCGCTTTCAGCTTCGGCACTCAAGCGTGAGCGGTTGTGATAAATCACTTTCATGCCAAAGCCATGTGCCGCGCGTCGCGCAATGCCTTGGCCGATGCGGCCCATGCCCAAAATACCAATCGTGCTGCCGTGCACTTCGGCACCGGCAAACATGTCGTAACGCCATTGCGTCCATTCGCCGCGGCGCAAATAGTGCTCGCTCTCGGTGATGCGACGTGCGGTGGCCATCAGCAAGGCAAAGCCGAAGTCGGCTGTGGTTTCGGTCAACACGTCGGGCGTGTTGCTGGCTTGCACGCCGTGTGCGGTCATGGCGGGCACATCGAAGTTGTTGTAGCCCACGGCCATGTTGGCCACAGCTTTGAGATGGGGGCACGCCTTGAGCACCTCCGCATCCACGGGGTCAGAGCCTGTGGTAAGTGCGCCCGAGTGTTGCGACAGCGCTTGCGTCCATGTGGCTTTGGTCCATGCCACATCGGCTTGGTTGTCGGTCACGTCGAAGTGTTCGCGCAAGCGCGCCAAGGTGTCTTCGAAGATCGGACGGGCGACGATGATTTTGGGTTTCATAGGGTTACTCAATCATGTTCAATTGCTTGGCCCACCAAGGTGTGAGCGCAGGCAGCAAAGTCAGGGTCCAAATGACCACCCATGCCGTGAGCGGCATGAGTTGTGTCATCTGCGGAAACTGCGCGACGGTGACCACGGCCAACACCACCGGAATCACACCGGTTTCACGCACAGCACACAAAAACAATTTCTCTTGGCGACTGATGGACGTGGGCAACAAAGCCACCAACACCGCCACAGGCCGCGCCAACAGCATGAAGGCCAAAGCCACCAACAAACCAAGCCCTGCGGTATCGGCCAACTGTTGCAGGGCCACAAAGGGGCCGACCATCATGAAGATGGTGGGTTTGGCCACGCTTTCAATCTTCACTTCGAGGTTGTGCAACAAGCCATGAAAGTGGTGCGTGCCGTGGTTGAAATTGGCCAACAAGCCCGCAATGAAGGCGGCTAAAAAGCCGTTGCCGTGCATCATCTGCGCCAGCACAAACGTGACCAAAGGCACCGCCAACACCAAGGCAAAGTCGTACGGCACATCCAGCTTGCCAGCCGCGTTGCGTTTGGATTTGTAGCGTTCAAACGCATACATACCCAACCAGCCCAACACGCCTGCCACGATGCCAAACCCAAACTGTGCGGCCAGCAAACGTAAGTTATCGCCACTGAACAACCCTGTGGCCAACGCGCCCACGTTGTCGATATTGACGCCACCCAAAATCATGGCAGCAATCGCACCGGTGAAGATGGCGCCCACTGCATCGTTCAGTGCACTTTCAGCCACCGATAAATTAGAGACTTGTTTGTACTGCGGCTTGAACACCAAGGTCTTGAGCGTAGGAATGAGCGCCGCAGGATCGGTGGAACCAATGATGGCCGACAGCAGCGCAGCAGTTTGGCTATCAAGCCCCAACGCCATCAGCACCGGGAACATGACAAAGAACGTCACCAAGTACCCCACGGTGGCAATGAGCACGGTAGGCCAAGCAATTTTCAAAAAGTCTTGATGCTCAATTTCATCGCCACCCGACTTCAAGATGATGGCGGCCAATGCTGTGCACACCACCACCGACAACACCAACTGCGCGGACAACGGTGCCAGCGCATCGTGCAAAACAATGCCAACCAACAACTGCAAAGTGAAGCTCGGAAACAGCGTACCCTCAGCCGCTTTACTGCACGCCCAGCCAAACACCAAGAATAAGCCCAAGCACCACAGCGTCGCGGCAATGGCAGCTTCTGTGCCATCGAGATGTGCCATGTGCGCCAGCAAATCAGGTGCCACCGCATTGACCGCAAAGGCCAACGCAAACACCACTGCAACTTTGAGGTAGTTCATAAGCATCAGGCCGGTTGCGCAATGTCAAACACTTGCCGCAAGTAGGCCAAATAGTTTTCGTCATCACACATGCCCTTGCCGGGGGTGTCCGACAACTTGGCCACAGGTTGCCCGTTGCACTGCGTCATCTTGATGACGATTTGCAATGGCTCGTAGCCCAAGTCGTTGGTGAGGTTGGTGCCAATACCAAACGCAAGCTGGCAACGGCCACGGAACTGTTGGTAGAGCGCGATGGTTTTTTCAACCGTCAAGCCATCTGAAAAAATCAGCGTCTTGGTGAGTGGGTCGACACGGTTGTTGCGGTAGTGCGCAATCATGCGCTCGCCCCATGTGAAGGGGTCGCCACTGTCGTGACGCGCACCATCAAAGAGCTTGCAAAAGTACATATCAAAGTCGCGCAAGAACGGCTCGATGCCGTACACATCGCTCAAGGCAATGCCTAAGTCGCCTCGGTATTCACGCGCCCATGTCTCGAACCCAAACACTTGGCTGTCGCGCAGTCGCGGACCCAAGGCTTGACAGGCTTGCAGGTATTCGTGCGCCATCGTGCCCAAGGGGGTGAGGCCGAGCTTCATGGCAAACAAGGCGTTGCTAGTACCCGCCAACTGCCCCTTGCTGCCTGTGCCAAGTTTGGAGATCAACACACGCAACAACTCTTCGTGCCACGCTTTGGAGAAGCGGCGGCGCGTACCGTAATCGGCAATTTTCAAATCGCTCAAACGCTCGGCGTGCAAGGCTTCGATTTTTTGGTCTAAGCGGCGGCGGCCTTCCAAGAAGTCGGGCACTTTGTGCGTGTTGCGGAAGTACACCTCGTTGACGATGGCCAACACGGGGATTTCAAACAAGATGGTGTGCAGCCAAGGGCCTTGAATGCTGATGTCAATCTCACCGTTCGCCAACGCGTTCACCTGAATGTATTTTTCATTCAGGCGAAACAGCCCCAAGAAATCCACAAAGTCGCTCTTGATGAAACGCAAGCTGCGCAGCCAAGCCAACTCGGCATCTTGAAACTGCAAGCTGCACAGGGAGCGAATTTCGTCACGAATTTCTTGCACATACGGCGCCAGCGCCACACCGGGGTTGCGGCACTTGAACTTGTACGACACCTGCGCACTTGGGAACTGATGCAGCACAGCCTGCATCATGGTGAATTTGTACAGGTCGGTGTCGAGCAGGCTGGTAATGATCATCGCAAACTAACTCAATAAAACTCAGGCCACCCAGTGGGTGAATTCATTCACAGGCACGCGTGGCGTGACCAGTGTGTTGACTTTGTCTGTCTCGTCGGCATAGCCCAAGGCCATACCGCACACCATCATCTCGCCCTCGCCCGCACCGATGTGCGGCAGGATGATGCTGTGAAAACCATTCCACGCCGCTTGCGGGCAAGTGTGCAAGCCACGCGCACGCGCGGCGAGCATGATGTTTTGCACAAACATGCCGTAGTCAAACAACGAACCACGGCCCATGATGGGGTCGATGGTGAACATCAAGCCCACGGGTGCATCAAAGAACTTGAAGTTACGTTGTTGCTGCTCGTGCATGCGGTCTTTGTCGCCCTTGCCAATGCCGAGCAAGCCATACAAGCTCCACCCGTTTTCGCGACGACGGTCGATGTAGGGGCTGACCCATTGCGCGGGGTAATAGTCGTATTGCTCGGTGTACTGCTTGGCCACTTCGGGATTGGCGCGAATGGCTTCGTGGGCCGCGCACACTTTGTCGACCAGCGCATCACGCGTCGCGCCTTGCAGCACATACACCTTCCAAGGCTGCGTGTTGGTACCCGAGGGCGCGCGGCTGGCGATTTGCAAAATTTCGGTGATCAATTCACGCGGCACTTCTTGCTGCGTGAAGGCACGGGCAGACATGCGTGAAGTGATGGCGTGGTCAACAGCGGCAATGTTGGCTGGGTTGGTCATACAAGGGTCTCCAAGACTGTTTTTAATTTCAAAGGCAAGGCCTTCACAGGCCGACGGTTTTCTTTATCGACATACACGTGCACAAAGTGGCCACGTGCCGCGCACAGGTCTTCCCCCTGTGCGAACAAACCGATTTCGTAGCGCACGCTGGAGCTACCCATCTTCGCCACACGAATGCCCGCTTCAATCGTTTGCGGAAATGCCAAGGGCGCAAAGTAGTTGCACTGGGTTTCAATCACCAAGCCAATGGTCTCGCCATGGTGGATGTCGAGTGCGCCTTGCTCAATCAGGTGCGCATTGACCGCTGTATCGAACCAGCTGTAGTACACGACGTTGTTGACATGGCCATACACATCGTTGTCCATCCAGCGTGTGTCGATGCGACGAAACACCTGGAAGGCGCTGCGCGATTCGGGTTGTGGGCGGGAAGTGGAAGCAGAACTCATTGAGACAGATTTTGCCAGCGTCGCCAGTACGCATAGGCGACACGGTAAGTGTTAACTTGCGCCTGAACTGTGTCAGCCATTTCGCGACCATAACCACCGGCCATCGAAAAGGCCAAGGGAATGCGTTTGGACCACGCCCAGTCGAACACGCGGCGGTCGCGGGCCTCTAGGCCATCAAAGCTCAGGCTCAGACGGCCCAATCGGTCGCCTTCGTGTGGGTCTGCGCCAGCCAGATAAATCACCAAGCCTGGCGTGAAGCGGGCCTCTAGCTCTGCCAACGCTTGTTCGAGGGCTTCCAAATACGCCGCGTCGTTGCAGCCATCGGGTAGCTCGATGTCGAGATCACTGGTTTCTTTGTCAAACGGAAAGTTGCGCGCGCCGTGCATGGACAAGGTGAACACATAGTCGTCCCGCTCAAAGATGCGTGCCGTGCCGTTGCCTTGGTGCACATCCAAATCAATGATGGCCACTTGCAGGGGCTGCTTGTGCACGCGCCCCCACTCGGCTTGCATGAGGCGGGTGGCCACGGCTGCGTCGTTGAACACACAAAAGCCGCTGCCTTTGTCCGCATAAGCGTGGTGCGTGCCGCCTGCGAGGTTGGCCGCCACGCCCTGCCCGCCAAACAAGGCCGTGCGCGCAGCCATCACGGTAGCGCCCGCCGAGCGGCGTGAGCGCTCGACCATCGCGGGTGTCCACGGAAAGCCAATTTCTTTTTGTTGCGATTCGCTCAACGTACCCTGCGCCACGGCTTGTATGTAGCTGGGCGTATGCACCAAAGCCAGCTCACCATCGCTCGCAGGGGGGGCAACCTCTAAGGCCACTTCAGGCAATTCGGTGGTCAAGCGGTCACGCAACAGGCGGTACTTGGCCATCGGAAAACGATGGCCTTGCGGCAAGGGCAACACGAATTGATCCGAATAAAAAGCGCGCATATCCCTTGGAAACCGCATGAAACAAGGCTGCATTGTGACCAATTTGCAAAAACCCTAGGGTTTAGAACCTTGCCTCTAATCAAGCCATCTGAGCCCCAAACCCTCTTGCAAACCCACGGGATAACCCTAAACTTCATCCCAATGCTGCACCGCAACATTTTTTGCAAGCTCACTTAACTTTTTGGAGTATTCACATGATCAACGTCGAACAAATCACCGCCACCAACAAAGCCAACCTGAACAACTTGTTCGGTTTGTCAAACAAGGCCTTCACTGGCGTTGAAAAATTGGTCGAACTCAACCTCGCTGCTGGCCGCTCTGCGTTGGCCGAGTCTGCTGCTCACGCACAAGCTGTGTTGGGCGCCAAAGACGCACAAGAATTGGTTGCTTTGCAAACCAACTACTTCCAACCTTTGGCTGAAAAAGCAGCTGCTTACAACCGCCACGTGTACGACATCGCCACAGGCGCTGGTGCTGATTTCACAAAGGGTTTCGAAGGCAAAGCCGCTGAAGGCCAACAAGCTGTTCAGGCTTACATCGAAGCAGCTTTGAAAAACGCACCTGCTGGCTCTGAGCAAGCTGTCGCTTTCTTCAAGCAAGCCGTGACTGCCAGCAACACTGCCGTGGAATCTGTGCAGAAAGCTGTCAAGCAAGCTTCTGACTTGGCCGAATCACAAATGAAAACTGTGGCTGAAACTGCTGTGAAAGCCACCAAGAGCGTCGCTAAAAAGCGCTAATTTGTAACGATTGTCTCCTCGGATTCTTCGTCACCTCAGGGTGCAGAATCCCTTCAAGGGCTCGCCGCAAGGTGGGCCCCTTTTTTTCGTCTGTCGTTATTGCGCCGCTAAGGCAGCCTTGAGCTTGGGCAAGGCTTGCAGCATGGCAGCACGACCCGCTTCAATCGAGCGGCGACGGGCTTTGAAGTCAGCACTGCCCACATCGTTCAGCGCGGGGCGCACCACGAGGTCGGCGTCACGCAACTCGAGCTTGTTGATGCTCTTGCCCATGATGGTGAAGGTCTGCATCAAGATGTCAAACATATCGCCCGTTTTGCCCGATTCGGGCGGGCTTGAAATGTCGATGGCCAACACATACTCGGCCCCCATCTGGCGGGCATAGCGCACCGGCACGGGCGACACCAAGCCGCCATCCACAAACTCGCGGTTGCCAATGCGCACGGGCTCAAACACCGAAGGCACCGAGCTCGACGCGCGCACCGCTGTGCCCACATCGCCGCGCTGGAACAAAATGCCCTCGCCCGTTTTGAGGTCGGTGGCCACAATGCCCAGCGGCATTTTGAAATCTTCAATGCGGCGGTTGCCCGTTTGTTTGTTCACATAGCGGGCCAAGCCATCGCCGCGCATCATGCCGCGGCCCAGCAAAGGCACGGTCCAGTCGGTGATGGTGGCCTCCTCCATCGTCTCAGCCGCTTTTTGCAACTGTGCGCCGTCTTTGCCGCTGGCATAAAACGCGGCCACCACGCTGCCCGCTGAGGTGCCCACCACCAAATCGGGTTTGATGCCTGCCTCTTCCAACACTTGAATCACACCCACATGTGCAAAACCACGCGCTGCGCCGCCGCCCAAGGCCAAGCCGAACTTGGGCGCACGTTTGGTCACGGAGGCATCGGGCCTGTCCGTCTCCACAGGTGCCAATGGCCCACGCGAGCTACACCCCGCCAAAACAGCCACGCTCAACACCAACACCCAAGCACGCACACCCAACTTCATACCAACGCCTTCAACAAAACAAATCACTAGGGATTGTCCTAGATCGACCACAGGCTGAAAGGCGACCCGCCTCACCCATAATTGACGTTTACGTAAACGTCAATACAAAACGGAGATCCTCATGGACATTCAAGGCAAGGTTTTCATCGTCACGGGCGCAGCATCGGGCTTGGGCGAAGGCACAGCACGCGCCATCGCGGCCAAGGGCGGCAAGGTCGTCATTGCTGACATGCAAGTGGACAAAGGCGAAGCCGTGGCCAAAGACATTGGCGGTGCGTTTGTGAAATGCGACGTGACCCAAGAAGCCGACGGCCAAGCCGTGGTGGCCAAAGCCAAGTCGATGGGCAAGCTCATGGGCTTGATCAACTGCGCGGGCGTTGCCCCAGCCGAAAAAACCGTGGGCAAAAACGGCGCGCACGCCTTGGCCACTTTCAGCAAAACCATCACCATCAACTTGATCGGCAGCTTCAACATGATTCGCTTAGCCGCCGAAGCCATGAGCGAGAACGAACCCGAAGCCACAGGCGAACGTGGCGTGATGATCTCCACCGCATCGGTGGCAGCTTATGACGGTCAAATTGGCCAAGCCGCTTACAGCGCATCCAAAGGCGGCATCGTGGGCATGACCTTGCCCATCGCCCGCGACTTGGCCCGCAGCGGCATTCGCAACATGACCATCGCCCCCGGCATCATGGGCACGCCCATGTTGTTTGGCATGCCCCAAGAAGTGCAAGACGCGCTCGCCGCTGGCGTGCCCTTCCCTTCACGCTTGGGTACCCCACAAGACTACGCCAAGCTGGCACTGCACATCTTTGAAAACGACTTGCTCAACGGCGAGGTGATTCGTTTGGACGGGGCGATTCGTTTGGCACCGAAGTAAGCCAAAACGTTCCTCCATCTCTCCCCAAAGGGTGAAGCCTAAAATCAGGCTTCACCCTTTTTGCATATGGCCATCCCTCAGTCCTTCATTCAAGAGCTTTTAGCCCGCGTCGACGTGGTCGAGGTGGTGGGCCGCTACGTGCAGCTCAAAAAAGGCGGGGCCAATTTCATGGGGCTGTGCCCGTTCCATGGCGAGAAGTCGCCCTCGTTCACGGTAAGCCCCAGCAAGCAGTTTTTCCATTGCTTTGGTTGCGGCAAGAACGGCAACGCGATTGGCTTTTTGATGGAGCACGCGGGCATGACCTTCATCGAAGCGGTGAAGGACTTGGCGCAAAACATCGGCATGCAAGTGCCCGAAGACGACGCATCCCCCCAAGACCGCGCACGCGCCGCCGAGCAACGCCAAAAGCAAGCCACGCTGACCGATGTGTTGGAAAAAGCGGGCGAGGCGTATCGCAAACAACTGCGCAACTCGCCCAAGGCGATTGAGTATTTCAAAAGCCGCGGCTTGAGCGGCGAAATTGCCAAGCAGTTTGGCTTGGGCTACGCGCCCGAAGGTTGGCGCAGCTTGGCCAGCGTGTTTCCCGACTACCAAGACCCACTGCTGCCCGAGAGCGGCTTGGTCATCGTCAACCAAGAAGACGGCGAAGACGAAAAACGCTACGACCGCTTCCGCGACCGCGTGATGTTCCCCATCCGCAACGTCAAGGGCGAGTGCATTGGATTTGGTGGCCGCGTGTTGGGCGAAGGCACACCCAAGTACCTCAACTCGCCCGAGACCCCCGTGTTCAGCAAGGGCCGCGAACTGTATGGCTTGTTTGAAGCCCGCAACGCGCTGCGCGACATGGGCTATGTGCTGGTGACCGAAGGCTATATGGACGTGGTGGCCTTGGCGCAGCTGGGTTTTCCCAACGCAGTGGCCACGCTGGGCACGGCGTGTACCACCGACCATGTGCAAAAGCTGTTTCGCTTCACCGACAACGTGGTGTTCAGCTTTGACGGCGACGGCGCAGGCCGCCGCGCCGCGCGCAAGGCGCTGGAAGGCGCCCTGCCCTACGCCACCGATGTGCGCAGTGTGAAGTTTTTGTTCTTGCCCGCTGAGCACGACCCCGACAGCTACATCCGTGAATTTGGCAAAGAAGCCTTTGCCCACTGCGTGACCGAAGCCATGCCACTGAGCCGCTTCCTCATCGAAGTGGCGCGTGAAGGCTGTGACCTGCACACGGCGGAAGGCCGCGCCCACATGGCCAGCAACGCCAAGCCTTTGTGGACGGCACTGCCCGATGGCGCGCTCAAGCGCCAACTGCTGAGCGAAATCGCCGAGCTGGCCGACTTGGGCAACCACGAGTTGCAAGACCTGTGGATGCCCGCCACACCAGCGGCTGCCCCCGCACGCTCGGGTGAATTTAAAAAATCATCCAAGTTCAAGCCCCGCGAAGCGAGCGCGCCCAAGACCTACAAGCGCGGCACACGCCTGATTCCGCAAGGCCGCGCCGACCACTCGGCGCGCGTGCTGCTCTCGCACATGGATTTGTGGGACGACCTCTCCACCGAAGACCACAACCTCTTGTGCGAACTGGCCCCGCCCCACGGCCCGCTGTTTGTGTGGCTCGACCACCAACACCACGAGCACGGCAACCAAGCCTGGGGCGTTCTGCGCGAGGGGCTACGCGGCCACGAATCTGAAGACCTCGCCTTGCGCGTGATGGCCAGCGCTTTCACGCCTTTGCTCGATGACGAGGGCAAGCCCATGCCCGAAAGCCTCACACCGGCACAGCAACGCAAAGAAGCGGGCCACGAGCTGCGCGGCATTTTGAACAAAATTTTGTTTGAAAACCTCGATGCGCAAATGAAAGACGCCATCGCCGAAGCCGCCGCCGACCCCACGGCCATGCAACGCTACAAAGCCCTGTTTGAGCGCCGCAAGCAACTCGGCCAGTTGCCTCAAAAAATCGCTGAAAGCCACGATTGATGCGCCTGTGGCTCATCTGAGGCTACCGTTTTGGGTACAATCCACGCTTAGCAAGTGCGACAGCAGCACCTCCGGGCCCGGCCAACCGTGACACAAGCGCACGACTCGCCACCTTACCGCAAGGACTGCACTCCAAATGTTCGCCCAATCCGCTTGCTTCTAGAGGTTCACACTTCACCCCCCTTTTCTTTTCCCGCGCCGGGTTTTGTGGCGCTGTGTATTCGTTTCTTTGAAGTCTAGGAGTTTTCATGCCTGTTGACCGCAAGTCCAAGAAGCCTGCCAAGCCTGTGGCCAAGAAGCCAGCCGCTGCCGCCCCCAAAGCTGCAGCCAAGCCAGCCGTTAAAGCCACTGCCAAAGCAGTTACAAAGTCAGCCGCAAAGCCCGTTGCAAAAACTGCTGCGAAACCCGCAGCCAAAACCGCTACCAAACCGGTAGCCAAGCCCGCAACGAAAGCCAAGTCAGTGCCCGCATCGAAATCAAAAGCTGCTGAAAAGCCAGCCACCAAAACAGCCACCAAAGCCAAGGCTGAAGACACCAAGAAAAAAGCGTCCGCTGTAGAAGCGCACGCGCCTAAAGCAGCCGCTAAAAAAGCGCCTGCCAAAAAGGCCACCAAAGCCAAAGGCAAAAAAGCCAGCGCCGATGACGAAGACCTCGGCGACATCGAAGCCGACCTCGAAGGCGAACCCGTCGTCGAAGCCGGTGCCGAAAAGGTCAAACCCCTGCGCATGAAGATCAGCAAGGCCAAAGAACGTGCCTTGATGAAAGAATTTGGTTTGGACGAAACCGTGCTGTCTGAAGAAGACATGCAAAAGCGTCGTCTGCGTTTGAAAACCCTGATCAAGCTGGGTAAAACACGCGGTTACCTGACGCACGGCGAAATTTCTGACCACTTGCCCGACAAGTTGGTGGATGCTGAAACACTTGAAGTGGTGATCAGCATGTTGAACGACATGGGCGTGGCCGTGTACGAACACACGCCCGACGCAGAAACCCTGCTGCTCAACAACAACGCCCCCACAGCCGCCACCGAAGAAGAAGCGGAAGAAGAAGCCGAAGCGGCTTTGTCGACCGTGGACAGCGAATTTGGCCGCACCACCGACCCCGTGCGCATGTACATGCGCGAAATGGGCACCGTGGAGTTGCTGACCCGCGAAGGCGAAATTGAAATTGCCAAGCGCATCGAAGGCGGCTTGATGGACATGATGGCTGCCATCTCTGGCTCGCCTGCCACCATCGCTGCGGTGTTGGCCATGGCCGAAGAAATTCGCGAAAACAAAGTGGTCATCTCCACCATCGTGGACGGCTTCAACAACCTCAACGAAGCCGATGACTACGTGGCCGAAGAAGACTTCGACGAATTTGACGAAGAGGACGATGACGACGGCAAAGGCGGCTCTAAAGCGCTGACCAAGAAATTGGAAGAGTTGAAGAACGCCGCGCTGGAGCGTTTTGATCGCATGGCCGCCTTGTTCGACAAGCTGCGCAAGCTCTACGACAAAGAAGGCTACGGCACACCGGCTTACATGAAAGCGCAAACCGCGTTGACCGCCGAGTTGATGGGCATCCGCTTCACCGCCAAGACCATTGAAAAGCTGTGTGAATCCGTGCGCGGCCAAGTGGACGATGTGCGCAAGAACGAACGCGAATTGCGTCGCATCATCGTGGACAAGTGCGGCATGCCACAAGCCACCTTCATCAAAGACTTCCCACCGAACTTGCTCAACCTCAAGTGGGTGGAAAAGCAAGCTGCCGCAGGCAAGCCATGGTCAACCACCATGGGCCGCTACATCCCGCCCGTTCAAGACTTGCAACAAAAATTGATCGACTTGCAAGCCCGCGTGGTGGTGCCTTTGGAACAACTCAAAGACATCAACAAGCGCATGAATGCGGGTGAGCGCACCTCACGCGGCGCGAAGAAAGAAATGATCGAAGCCAACTTGCGCTTGGTCATCTCTATCGCGAAGAAATACACCAACCGTGGTTTGCAATTCCTCGACTTGATCCAAGAAGGCAACATCGGTTTGATGAAAGCCGTGGACAAGTTCGAATACCGCCGTGGCTACAAGTTCTCCACTTACGCCACTTGGTGGATTCGCCAAGCGATCACGCGTTCCATCGCCGATCAAGCACGCACCATCCGTATTCCGGTGCACATGATCGAAACCATCAACAAGATGAACCGCATCAGCCGCCAGCACTTGCAAGAGTTTGGTTTCGAGCCCGATGCCAGCGTCTTGGCTGAGAAGATGGAAATTCCAGAAGACAAGATCCGCAAGATCATGAAGATCGCGAAAGAGCCAATTTCGATGGAAACACCGATTGGCGACGACGACGACAGCCACTTGGGCGACTTCATCGAAGACAGCGTCAACACTGCGCCGATCGAAGCTGCGATGCAAGCAGGCTTGCGCGATGTGGTGAAAGACATCTTGGATGGCCTCACCCCACGCGAAGCCAAAGTGCTGCGCATGCGTTTTGGTATCGAAATGGCGATTGACCACACCTTGGAAGAGGTGGGTAAACAATTTGACGTCACGCGCGAGCGCATCCGTCAAATCGAAGCCAAGGCTTTGCGCAAGTTGAAGCACCCCAGCCGCAGCGACAAACTGCGCAGCTTCATCGACACGATGTAAATCGTCTGTCCATCAAAAAGCCCCGTCAGCTCACGCTCGCGGGGCTTTTTCTTTGTGCGACGCAGCTTTGTCTTAAACGAGCTTGTAAGCGCCACTTAATCGCAAATTTGTAACATTTAACCTTTATCACGAACAGACTCCCCCTTGCTCGAACGCCTGCTCTATCGCTCAAAAGCCACCAACACTTTGGGGAGTTTGCATCTCTTCAACATGCTCAGCGAAGCGCGTGCGAAGAATGCGGTGTTGGGCATCACCGGCCATTTGCTCTACACAGAGGAAGTGTTTGTGCAGTGCATCGAAGGACCGCCCGAGGCCATTGCCTCGTTGTGGGAAAGCCTGCAACACGATGCCCGTCATCAAGACATCGAATTGCTGGCACGTGGCCCTTTAGAAAAACGTCGATTCACGGATTGGTCGATGGCTTTTTCAAGCTACCCCAGCCTGAATCGCTTCAACATGCCCGGCTTCTTTGCGGTAGACAAAGAAGGCATGAGCGCAGAGGCTGAGCGCTGCGCACAAGTGGCGTCTTAAAACTGCGGCCTTCAATCACCCAGCAAAGTTACCAGCTGTCGTCGCTGCCACCACCACCGCCAGCATCGGCACTGTCCCAATCGCTGCCAGAGCCTGCATCGAACGCACCGAGATTTGGTTGACTGGGTGCATCGAATGGCACGTAGCCACCGTTGTCAGCCACTGGACTGGCACCTGCGGACGAAGGCGCAGATGACGCATGATGATCGCCCTCTAGGGCTTTAGACAACGCATAGCCCGCCGCCACGCCCGCTAAACCGCCCACGACAGCGCCCGTCATGGTGGAGCCACCTGAAGCGGGCTGTGCGTAGCCCTGCCCCGCGTAGCCTTGAGGGGCATAAGCGCCTTGTGCTGCGTTGGGTGTGAACTGAGCGCCAAAACCGCGTTGTGCGGGTGGCGTACCCATCGGAGTGGCTTGGGTTGGGAAATTGCCGTTTGAGGCATTGGCGGCGGCCGAACGACGCAGCCACAAGCCTAAGACGACCAAGCCACCAATCGCCAACCACACATAGCCCAGCGACATGGCGCCACTGCTAGGCGCTGCACTGGATGGCGCTTGCGTTGCGACATGCGTGCTGGGTGCCACCGAGGGCGACATCACCACCGATGAGCTAGGGGCTGCCGCCAAGTCATTCACCTTGGCAAAGACAGTGTTGAACTTTTCGGGGCTGCTGGCGAACTTCAAAGACGGATCCATGTCTTTGGCTTTTTGCAGCTCGGTGTGAGCCTCTTTGTAACGCTGCTCATGTGCCAACACTTGGCCCAATTCGTAATGCGCTTTGGCACTTTGCGGCTTGTCTTGCAACACCTCGCGCAGCATGGTTTCGGCCTGCGTGTAATGACCGGCAGCCACCGCAGCTTCAATGTCCTTGGGCGTGGGCAATGCCAACGCGAGCGTGGCACTCAGCACCAACGCACCGGCCATCGCAAATTTCAACAAACGAGACAACATGGGTTTTAACCTTTCCATCGAAACTGAACACTTCAAGCAAGCGTTGCATCACGCCTAAATGGGCGTTCTCATCGCAAATACAAGAGGGTGAAAAGTAAAGCTGAAAACAAAAAAGGTTCCCTGCGGAACCTTTGATATTTGCTTTTGAGCAAGCGACTGCTTTGGTAAAAATGGTGGGCGATGCAAGTTTCGAACTTGCGACCCCCACAGTGTGAATGTGGTGCTCTACCCCTGAGCTAATCGCCCATCTTTACCGTTTCCATCTCTGGAAAGAACGCAATTATGCCACAAAATTTTCTAGATTTCGCCAAACTGTTTTGCCACCGCTCGATTTATCCAACTGCGTCAGCACATCGTCGTGCTGGGTCAGTTCTTGCTCAGAGGCAGCAATCACCGGCAATTGGTAACTGCTGAGGTCCACACGCTCGGTGCTGTGCACCTGATCGTCACCGCTGTCTACTTCCATGAGCAAGGCGTCTTGCCCACGCGTCATGTTGATGTACACATCGGCCAACAACTCGGCGTCGAGCAACGCGCCGTGCAAGGTACGGCCCGAGTTGTCGACCTCTAAGCGGTCACACAAAGAGTCGAGCGAGTTGCGTTTACCTGGGAACATTTCCTTGGCCATCACCAAGGTGTCGATCACACCTTCGATGTAGTTAGCCAAAGGCTTGCGGCCTTGCAACTCCAGCTCTTTGTTCAAAAAGCCAATGTCAAACGGCGCGTTGTGAATGATGACTTCAGCGCCCTCGATGTAGTCGAGAAACTGATCCACAACTTCAGCGAACTTGGGCTTGTCTTTCAAAAACTCCGTGGTGATGCCGTGCACGCGCAACGCATCTTCGTGACTGTCACGCTCGGGGTTGATGTACAGATGCAAGTTGTTGCCCGTGAGCTTGCGGTGCAGCAGCTCAACACAGCCAATTTCAATGATGCGGTCGCCGTTGTCGGGCGACAGACCGGTGGTTTCCGTGTCTAGAAAAATCTGGCGCATGGTCAGTGGTTTTCTTTGGCGTGGTTGATGGTGTACTTCGGAATTTCCACCACCAAATTTTGCTGCGCCACGATGGCTTGGCAGCTCAGGCGCGAGTTGGGTTCTAAGCCCCACGCGCGATCCAACAAATCGTCTTCGTTTTCGTCCGCTTCGTTGAGCGAGTTAAACCCTTCGCGCACGATGACGTGACACGTGGTGCACGCGCAGCTCATGTCACACGCGTGCTCAATATGGATGTGGTTTTCCAACAGCACTTCGCAAATGGTGCTGCCTGCAGCAGCGTTCAGCTCTGCGCCCTGTGGGCAGAGTTCGGCATGGGGCAAGATTTTGATGACAGGCATTTAAATACTCTCAATGTTTTGTCCGGCCAAGGCGTGTTGAATACCTCGGTTCATGCGTTGCGCGGCGAAGGCTTCGGTGCCTTTGGCAAGAGCCTCGGTGGCAGCTTCAATGGCGGAAGCGTCTTCGAGTTTTTTGGCTTCAAGTGTTGCGGCCATCAACACGTCAATGCGTGCGCGGTCTTCAGCCGACAACAAATCGCCATCGGCTTGCAACGCGCTTTGCGTGGCCAGCCACATGCGGTCGGCATCGACACGCGCCTCGACCAAAGCGCGGGCTTTGATGTCTTGCTCGGCCGTCTTGAAGCTGTCTTGCAGCATGGCCGCGATTTGGTCGTCCGACAAACCGTACGAAGGCTTGACGGTGATGTTGGCGGTCACGCCGCTGAGTTGCTCCACCGCACTCACACTCACCATGCCGTCGGCGTCCACCGTGAAGGTCACACGAATACGCGCAGCGCCTGCCGCCATGGGTGGAATGCCACGCAATTCAAAGCGCGCCAAGCTACGGCAATCGGCCACCATGTCGCGCTCGCCCTGCACCACATGCAAGGCCAAAGCAGTTTGACCGTCTTGGTAAGTGGTGAAGTCTTGCGCCATCGCCGTGGGAATGGTTTGGTTGCGCGGCACGATGCGCTCCACCAACCCGCCCATGGTTTCAATGCCGAGCGACAAAGGAATCACATCGAGCAACAACAACTCACCATCAGGGTTGTTGCCTGCCAGTTGGTTGGCTTGAATGGCTGCACCGAGGGCCACCACTTCGTCTGGGTTGAGGTTGTTCAACGGGGCACAGCCCAACAAATCGGCCACCGCTTGTTGCACCTGCGGCATACGCGTAGAGCCGCCGACCATGACCACGCCTTGAATGTCGTCTTTGCTCAGCTTGGCATCGCGCAAGGCTTTGCGCACGGCAGACAAGGTGCGTTGGGTCAACGCGGCAGTGGCCGCATCAAACTCGGCACGTGTGACGGTGTGGTTCAGCGCCCCACCCGACAACGCCACGATGAACTCGGCTGTATCCGCTGAAGACAGGGCTTCTTTGCACGCACGGGCCGCCACCAACACGCTGGCTTTGTCAGCAGGCGTGGTAATGGTGCAACCGGTTTGGCTTTGCACCCACGCCACCAAAGCGCGGTCGTAATCGTCACCGCCCAAGGCGGAATCGCCGCCGGTGGCGAGCACTTCAAACACGCCGCGTGTCAAACGCAGAATAGAAATATCAAACGTGCCACCGCCGAGGTCGTACACGGCATACACACCTTCGCTGGCTTGGTCTAAGCCATAAGCGATGGCAGCGGCCGTAGGCTCGTTGATGAGGCGCAGCACGTTGATGCCGGCGAGTTGTGCAGCATCTTTGGTGGCTTGGCGTTGGGCATCGTCAAAGTACGCAGGCACGGTGATGACCGCGCCATACAAGTCGTCGTTGAAGGTGTCTTCGGCGCGAAAGCGCAAGGTCGCCAAAATTTCGGCACTCACCTCAACTGGTGACTTCTCACCCGCGCGGGTTTGAAGTGCCAACATGCCAGGCTTGTCGACAAACACATACGGCAACTGTTCACGGTTGGCAATGTCGGCGACGCCGCGGCCCATGAAACGTTTGACCGACACCAAAGTGTTTTCTGGGTCTTCGGCTTGTGACGCCAAAGCAGCGCGGCCAATTTGACGGCCATCGTTCTCTAGGTAACGCACAGCAGACGGCAAGATGACATGCCCTTGGGCATCAGGCAAACACTCGGCCACGCCGTTGCGCATGGCGGCCACCAAGGAGTGGGTGGTGCCTAAATCAATCCCCACCGCGATGCGTCGCTGGTGCGGGTCTGGCGCTTGGCCAGGTTCGGAAATTTGTAACAACGCCATAGGTGTGTATTGTCTCAGTCGATTCGGGCTTCGATGTCACGCAAAAACTTTTCGATGAACATCAGCCCCCTCACCTGCTGCGCAGCTGCGGAGAGGTCGTGTGCGGTGTCAATGAGCTGCGCGCATTGCTGCAATGCCGCTGTGTGGGCTTGTTGCACCTCGTCAAACAAAGCTTCTAGTGCGGCCACATCGGTGGCGTCGTCCATCGCTTCGCGCCATTCCATTTGCTGCATCAAAAATGCAGCAGGCATGGCGGTGTTGTTCTCGGCTTGAATGGGTGCGCCGCCCAGCTCGCACAAATACGCGGCGCGGCGCATCGGGTCTTTAAGGCGCTGGTAGGCCTCATTGATGCGTACCGACCACTGCATGGCCACGCGCTGTGCAGCCGTGCCTTGTGAGGCAAATTTGTCGGGGTGGGCTTCGCGTTGCAAGTCTTTCCAACGCGTATCGAGCTGCGCGCGGTCTTGCGCGAATTGCACAGGCAAATCGAACAACTCAAAATCGTTGACCGCGAGCTGCGCCGACAACGGCTGGGCCGATTCGCTCACCTGCTGCCTCGACTTAGATGCGGAACGATTCGCCGCAACCGCAGCGGTCGCGTTCGTTCGGGTTGTGGAACTTGAAGCCTTCGTTCAAGCCCTCGCGCACGAAGTCGAGTTGCGTGCCGTCGATGTAGGCCAAGCTCTTGGGGTCGATCAACACCTTCACGCCGTGGCCTTCAAACACCACGTCTTCAGGCTCTTGCTCGTCCACGTATTCGAGCTTGTAGGCCAAGCCCGAACAGCCCGTGGTTTTGACGCCCAAACGCACGCCCACGCCCTTGCCACGTTTGGCAAGGTAGCGCGTCACGTGTCGTGCCGCAGCTTCAGTCAATGTGACAGCCATGAAGTTCTCTTCTTACGATGCGTGTTTTTTCTTGTAGTCATCCACAGCTGCCTTGATGGCGTCTTCAGCCAAGATGGAGCAGTGAATTTTCACGGGCGGCAGCGCCAGCTCTTCAGCGATTTCGCTGTTTTTCAACGCTGCGGCTTCGTCCAAGGTCTTGCCCTTGACCCACTCGGTCACGAGCGAAGACGAGGCAATGGCCGAACCACAACCGTAGGTTTTGAAACGCGCATCTTCAATCACGCCCGTGGTGGGGTTAACCTTGATTTGCAGCTTCATCACGTCGCCGCAAGCGGGTGCGCCCACCATGCCGGTACCGACGGAGTCGTCACCCTTTTCAAACGAACCGACGTTGCGTGGGTTTTCGTAGTGGTCAATTACTTTTTCTGAATAAGCCATGGTGTTTCTCCTTTAGTGGGCAGCCCACTGAATGGTCGAGAGGTCGATGCCTTCTTTGTACATGTCCCACAAGGGGCTCAGGTCGCGCAGCTTCGCCACGTTGTGGCGAATGGTTTCAATCGCGTAGTCAATTTCTTCTTCGGTGGTGAAGCGGCCAATCGTCATGCGCAAGCTGCTGTGCGCCAACTCGTCGCTGCGGCCCAAAGCGCGCAACACATAGCTGGGCTCCAAGCTGGCCGAGGTACAGGCCGAGCCCGACGACACCGCCAAGCCCTTGATGCCCATGATGAGCGACTCACCTTCCACGTAGTTGAAACTGATGTTGAGGTTGTGTGGCACGCGGTGCTCCAAGCTGCCATTGACAAACACTTGCTCAATGTCTTTCAAGCCATCCAACAAACGCTGTTGCAGCTTTTGGGCCTTGGCCAAGTCTTGCGCCATTTCTTCTTTGGCCAAGCGAAAGGCTTCGCCCATGCCCACGCATTGGTGCGTTGGCAAGGTGCCGCTGCGCATGCCGCGCTCGTGGCCACCGCCGTGCATTTGCGCCTCTAAGCGGATGCGAGGTTTGCGACGCACATACAAAGCGCCAATGCCTTTGGGGCCGTAGGTTTTGTGTGAGGCCAAGCTCATCAAATCAACCGGCAAGGTCTTGAGGTCGATCGCCACTTTGCCGGTGGCTTGTGCCGCGTCCACGTGGAAGATGATGCCTTTTTCACGGCACATCGCGCCGATGCCCGCAATGTCTTGCACCACACCAATTTCGTTGTTCACAAACATGATGCTGATGAGGATGGTGTCGGGGCGAATCGCCGCCTTGAGGGCATCCATGCTCAACATGCCATCTTCTTGCACGTCGAGGTACGTGACTTCAAAACCTTGACGCTCCAACTCACGCATGGTGTCAAGCACGGCTTTGTGCTCGGTCTTCACCGTGATGAGGTGCTTGCCTTTGGACTTGTAGAACTGCGCCGCGCCTTTGATGGCGAGGTTGTTGGACTCGGTCGCACCCGAGGTCCACACGATTTCGCGAGGGTCTGCGCCAATGAGGTCGGCCACATCGCCACGCGCTTTTTCAACCGCGGCTTCTGCCTCCCAGCCCCACGCATGGCTGCGTGAAGCGGGGTTACCAAAGTGCTCGCGCAACCAAGGAATCATGGCGTCAACCACACGGGGGTCACACGGCGTGGTGGCGCCGTAGTCGAGGTAAATGGGGAAATGAGGTGTCATATCCAGAAGGTGTGAATCAAAAGTGAGGGTTTAGTTTTTTGCAAAGGCATTGCCCAGTGCAAACACAGAATTAGGCGCATTCACGCGAATGGGTTTGACCACGGGCATGGGCTGAATCGCGCGCTTCAAAGTGGGCTTGTTTTCAATCTCTACGCCTTTGGCGATTTGGTCATCCACCAACTTTTGCAGGGTGACTGAGTCCAAAAACTCCACCATGCGTTGGTTGAGCGAAGCCCACAGCTCGTGCGTCATGCAGCGGCCGGTTTCGCCCAAACAGTTTTCTTTGCCGCCGCAGTGGGTGGCGTCGATGGGTTCGTCCACCGACAAGATGATGTCGGCTACGGTGATGTCTGCAGCTTTGCGACCCAGCGAATAGCCACCGCCGGGGCCACGGGTGGATTCCACCAAGTCGTGGCGGCGCAGCTTACCGAACAGCTGCTCGAGGTAAGACAACGAAATTTGTTGGCGCTGGCTGATGGCCGCCAAGGTGACGGGACCGCTGTTTTGGCGCAGGGCCAAATCAATCATGGCGGTGACCGCAAAACGGCCTTTGGTGGTGAGACGCATGGCAAGCTCCTTGTGGTTTGGGCTTTGTCGACTAATTAGGTCAAGTATACCTTAATCCCCACAAAATTGCTCGGGTACTCTGTCGCGCAGCCCCCTTACACCCGATCGTGCCCTGCTCCGCCAAAGGCTTGCTCGCGCAAGGTGGCCAACTGGTCACGCACGCGGGCCGCGTTCTCGAACTCGAGGTTGCGGGCGTGCTCCATCATCAGCTTTTCCAAGCGTTTGATTTCTTTGGCCACATCGCGCTCGCTCATGTCCTCCACCGCCGCGCGCTGCATCTCGCGCTCTTGCGCTTCTTTGCCCGCCTTCTCGCTGTAGACGCCATCAATCAAATCACGCACCTGTTTGACCACACCGCGCGGCGTGATGCCATTGGCTTCGTTGTGGGCAATTTGCTTGGCGCGGCGACGCTCGGTTTCGCCAATGGCCTTCTTCATCGAGTCGGTCATGCGGTCGGCGTACAGAATGGCTTTGCCATTCAAGTTACGCGCTGCGCGGCCAATGGTTTGAATCAGGCTGCGCTCAGAGCGCAAGAAGCCTTCTTTGTCGGCATCCAAAATCGCCACCAGCGACACCTCGGGCAAGTCAATGCCCTCGCGCAGCAAGTTGATGCCCACCAGCACATCGAACGCGCCCAAGCGCAAATCACGCAAAATTTCCACGCGCTCCACCGTGTCCACATCGCTGTGGACGTAGCGCACCTTCACCCCGTTGTCCGTGAGGTAATCAGTCAGCTGCTCGGCCATGCGCTTGGTGAGTGTGGTGATGAGCACACGCTCGTTTTTCTCCACACGGATACGAATTTCTTGCAGCACATCGTCCACTTGGTGCGTGGCGGGGCGCACTTCCACCTCGGGGTCGACCAAACCTGTGGGGCGCACCAACTGCTCCACCACTTTGCTGGCGTGGGTCTTTTCATAGTCGGCGGGCGTGGCCGACACGAACACCACTTGGCGCATGCGCTTTTCAAACTCTTCGAGCTTCAAGGGGCGGTTGTCCAAGGCGCTGGGCAGGCGAAAGCCATATTCCACCAGGGTGGTTTTGCGCGCACGGTCGCCGTTGTACATGCCACCGAGCTGGCCAATCATGACGTGGCTTTCGTCCAAAAACATCACCGAATCTTTGGGCATGTAGTCGGTCAACGTGCTGGGGGGCGCACCAGGAGGCGCACCCGACAAATGGCGCGTGTAGTTCTCAATGCCTTTGCAGTGCCCGACTTCGGTGAGCATTTCCAAATCAAAGCGGGTGCGCTGCTCTAGGCGCTGGGCTTCGACCAGCTTGTTCATGCCCACCAACTCTTTCAGTCGCTCCGCCAACTCCACCTTGATGGTCTCCACCGCCGCCAACACGCGGTCGCGTGGGGTGACGTAGTGGCTGGATGGGTACACGGTAAAACGTGGAATCTTTTGGCGAATGCGGCCCGTCAGCGGGTCAAACAGTTGCAAGCTTTCAATCTCGTCATCAAACAATTCAATGCGAATCGCCAGTTCGGAATGTTCAGCGGGGAACACATCAATCGTGTCGCCGCGCACACGGAATTTGCCGCGTGAGAAATCTTGGTCGTTGCGCTCGTACTGCATGCGCACCAGCTGGGCAATGGCATCGCGCTGGCCCACCTTGTCGCCCGTGCGCAAGGTCATGATCATTTGGTGGTAGCTCTCGGGCTCGCCAATACCGTAGATGGCCGACACCGTGGCCACCACGATCACATCGCGGCGCTCCAAGATGCTCTTGGTGCAAGACAGGCGCATTTGCTCGATGTGCTCGTTGATGGCGCTGTCTTTTTCGATGAACAAATCGCGCTGCGGCACATAGGCCTCGGGCTGGTAGTAGTCGTAGTAGCTGACGAAATACTCCACCGCGTTGTTGGGAAAAAACTCGCGAAACTCGCTGTACAGCTGCGCCGCCAAGGTTTTGTTGGGCGCGAAGATGATGGCCGGACGCCCCAACTGGGCGATGGTGTTGGCCATGGTGTAGGTCTTGCCCGAGCCCGTCACGCCCAGCAACGTTTGAAACACCTCGCCGTCGTTGATGCCTTCCACCAACTGCGCAATGGCCGTGGGCTGGTCGCCGGCTGGGGGGTATGGCTGAAACAGCTCAAACGGCGAGCCCGGATAGCTGACCATCGTGCCCTGAGGCGTGGCGCTGACGTCAGTGGCATCAGAAGATGCGTCTGTGCGTGTTTCGGTAGATGCTGACATGACGAATGAAAACGGTATAGCTCGAAAAAATTGTGAGGCGCTCAAAACCCTGCGGGTTGACCCTTAAAATTAAGGCCGAACACGCTAGCCTACCGCAGACTGCGCTTGTTTACCTAACCTCTCCTCTTTATCCGTGATCAAGGACTGACGATGTCAATGTTTACCGCTGTCGAAATGGCACCCCGCGACCCCATCTTGGGTTTGAACGAGCAATACAACGCCGACACCAACCCCAACAAGGTCAACCTCGGCGTGGGTGTGTACTTCGACGACAACGGCAAACTGCCTCTCTTGCAATGCGTGCAAGCCGCAGAAAAAACCATGATGGCCACGCCTACTGCGCGTGGTTACTTGCCCATCGACGGCATCGTGGCCTATGACAACGCCGTCAAAGGCTTGGTCTTTGGCGCCGACTCTGAGCCCGTCACCTCTGGCCGCGTGGCCACGGTGCAAGGCATTGGCGGCACCGGCGGTTTGAAAATCGGCGCTGACTTTTTGAAGCGCTTGAACCCCAACGCCACTGTGTTGATCTCTGACCCCAGCTGGGAAAACCACCGCGCCTTGTTCACCAACGCCGGTTTCAAGGTCGACACCTACGCTTACTACGACGCTGAAAAGCGCGGCGTAAACTTTGACGGCATGTTGGCCTCCTTGAACGCAGCCGCAGCTGGCACCGTGGTGGTGTTGCACGCTTGCTGCCACAACCCAACCGGCTACGACATCACCGCAGCCCAATGGGACCAAGTGGTGGCCGTCGTCAAGGCCAAAAACCTCACTGCATTCTTGGACATGGCCTACCAAGGCTTTGGCCACGGCATTGCCGAAGACGGCGCCGTGATTCAAAAGTTTGTGGATGCTGGCTTGTGCTTCTTCGTGTCCACCTCGTTCTCCAAGAGCTTCAGCCTGTACGGCGAGCGCGTGGGTGCTTTGAGCGTCTTGTGCGCTGACAAAGAAGAATGTGGCCGCGTGTTGAGCCAACTCAAAATCGTGATTCGCACCAACTACTCCAACCCACCCATCCACGGCGGCGCTGTGGTGGCGGCAGTTTTGGGCAACCCAGAGCTGCGCGCGTTGTGGGAAAAAGAATTGGGCGAAATGCGTGTGCGCATCAAAGCCATGCGTCAAAAGCTGGTTGACGGCTTGAAAGCCGCTGGCGTGAAGCAAGACATGAGCTTCATCACCACACAAATCGGCATGTTCAGCTACTCAGGCTTGAGCAAAGACCAAATGGTGCGTTTGCGCTCTGAGTTTGGTGTGTACGGCACCGACACGGGCCGCATGTGCGTGGCTGCGTTGAACAGCAAAAACATCGACTACGTGTGCCAAGCCATCGCGAAAGTGATGTAACTGCGCACCGATTGCACGCTTGCTTGAGCGTGCAGCAATAAAAAAGGGCCGTGAGGCCCTTTTTTCATGGCGCCGCGCACCTCAGCGTTGGCGAAGCTCACCCCCCCAAATCACCGAGCGCATCGCAATCGATGCGAGCTGATAGCCCTCGTTGAAAAACTCAACCGGCTCATCGGCCTCGACTGCCCCCGCTGCGTACAGCAAAGGCAAAAAGTGGTCGTAACTGGGATGCGCCAACTGCGCCAGTTGGCCTTGCGACTGAAAGTCCA
>Ga0228700_1000154_pt1 | contig 68830 bp, 69 predicted proteins | sample McNCre317_Aug_MG_FD_178019 | JGI IMG/M metagenome (GOLD analysis project Ga0228700, IMG submission 178019) | Freshwater microbial communities from McNutts Creek, Athens, Georgia, United States - 3-17_Aug_MG | ecosystem: Environmental > Aquatic > Freshwater > Creek | place: USA: Georgia...
GCTTGCAAGGCGGTGGCGCGCACGGCTTCTGGCGTGGCGCCGGTGATGTTCAGGTGGCCCATCTTGCGACCAGGGCGGGCCGACAGCTTGCCGTACAGGTGCAAATGCGTGCCGGGCAGGGCCAGCACCTGCTCCCAAGCCGGTGCGCCGCCTTCGGGCCAGAGATCGCCCAACAGATTGAGCATGATGGCCGGGGAATGCTGGCGCGGCTGCGTGAGCGGCAAGCCCGCCAGCGTGCGCACTTGCAGCTCAAACTGCGACTGATCGCAGGCGTTCATCGTGTAGTGGCCGCTGTTGTGCGGGCGGGGCGCCATTTCGTTGACGACCAGCTGGCCGCCTTCGAGGATGAAAAATTCCACGCAGAGCACGCCCACGTAGTGGATGCCTTCGGCAATGGCACGGGTGGCGGCCACGGCCTGCGCGGCCAGGTCGGCAGGCACAGCGCCTTCATTCACGGTGGTCACCGCCAGAATGCCTTCGCGGTGCAGGTTCAGCTGCACCGGGAAATTCACGATCTGCCCATCGGCCCCACGCGCCACGATGACCGAGCATTCGGCTTTGAGGGGCAGCATTTTTTCGAGCACACAGGGCACGTTCTTGAGCTGGTCCCAAGCGGCAGCCAATTCCTCACGGGTCTTGACGCGGATCTGGCCTTTGCCGTCGTAGCCCATGCGGGCGGTCTTGAGGATGCCTGGCAACAAATCGTCACCCACAGCCGCCAGTTGCGCAGGCGTGGCAATCACGGCATGCGGCGCGACCGGCACACCGCAGCGCACAAAGTGGGCTTTCTCGGCCGCACGGTCTTGCGCAATGGCCACGGCGTCGGCGCTCGGAGCCACCGGGCGGTGTGCACCCAGCGTGACCAACGCCGGTGCGGGCACGTTTTCAAATTCGGTGGTGATGGCGGCGCAGCGCTGCATCAGTTGGGCCAGGCCCTGCTCGTCCAGGTAATCGGTCTGGATGTGGTGGTGGCTCACCAGCCCGGCGGGGCTGGCCACATCGGGGTCGAGCACGGCGGTGAAATAACCCATGGCCTGGGCCGCGTGCACGAACATGCGACCCAGCTGGCCACCGCCCATCACGCCCAGGGTGGCTGGCTGGCCGTTGACAACCGAGCCGGGCAACAGGGGTTTGCTCATGCGGCCCCCACAGGTGGCAGGGTCATGGCGCGGGCCATGGCCGTCTGCTCGGCGCGGAAGGCTTCCAGCTTGGCGCGCAGGGCAGGATCGTTGTTGGCCAGCATGGCCACGGCAAACAAGGCGGCATTGGCCGCACCGGCTGCGCCAATCGCAAACGTGGCCACCGGCACGCCCTTGGGCATTTGCACGATGCTGTGCAGCGAATCCACGCCCGACAAGGCCTTGGTCTGCACCGGCACACCCAGCACCGGCACCACGGTCTTGGCCGCGATCATGCCGGGCAAGTGGGCCGCGCCGCCCGCGCCCGCGATGATGGCTTGCAAGCCACGCGCAGCGGCGGTCTGTGCGTAGTCAAACATGTCGTCGGGCATGCGGTGGGCCGAAACCACTCGGGCGTCGTGAGGGATGCCAAACTGTTGGAGAATCTGGACTGCGTGCTGCATGGTGTCCCAGTCGGAGCTGGAACCCATGACGACGCCGATGAGCGCTTGAGTCATTGGGTGCTTTTCGTGATCAATGTTGGATTTTAAGGTTTCACACCCATGTGGGTATGAAACACAACCCGGAACACTGCCCGCCATGATGGACGTCACCCTGCAAAATTTTGAAACCGAGGTCATTGAGGCCTCCATGACCACGCCTGTGCTGGTGGACTTCTGGGCCCCTTGGTGCGGCCCCTGCAAATCGCTGGGTCCGGTGCTCGAAAAGCTCGAACAAGCCTACGAAGGCCGCTTCAAACTCGTCAAGGTCAACTCCGACGACGAGCAGCAACTGGCCCAGGCCTTTGGCATCCGCAGCATTCCGACCTGCGTCTTGCTGATGGAAGGCAAGCCCGTGGACGGTTTCATGGGCGCTCAGCCCGAGGGCCAGATCCAACAGTTCCTCGACAAACACCTGCCCGCAGCCGAAACAGGGCAAGCGCAGGCCGTGGCCGATGAGGCCCAGCAACACCTGCAAGCAGGCGACGAACACAGCGCCCGCGCCGCGCTGGAGCAAGCCCTGGCCACCGACCCGGGCAACGACGACGCCCGTTTTGATTTGGTCAAGCTGTTGATCGGCCTGGGCGAGCTGGCCGAAGCCGCCGCCTTGCTGGCCCCGGCCATGAGCCGCATCCCGGTGCCGCTGCGCTTTGAGGCGCAAACCCAATGGCTCAATGCGCTGGAATTCGTGACCACCGACCCGCGTGGCCAGTGGGAACTGGCCAAGTTCGACGAACTCATTGGTCAAAACAAACGCAACTTTGAAACCCGCTTTGCCAAAAGCCGCCTCTTGATCGCTGTGGGCGAATGGGAAGCGGCCATGGACGAGCTGCTCGAAATCATCATGCGCGACAAAAAGTGGGACGACGAAGCCCCGCGCAAGACCTTTGTCGCCCTGCTGGAGCTGATGACCCCGCAAAAACCTAAAGCCCAAGATGGCACCGGCAAATCGGCAGGCGGCATCGAGTTGATGGGCAAGTCAGCGGTCGAAGAAGACCCGCTGGTGACGCTGATCGGCAACTACCGGCGCAAGCTGAGCATGGCGCTCAACTGAAGCACGCGCCTTGGGGCAGGCATCAGCGCGAAGGGCCTGCCTGCCGCTCGATGGCCATGCGCATCTGCCCCAGCAGACCCACTGCCATCAGCACCTCACCAACAACAAACATGGGGCCCACCAGCAGGCCCACGATGTCGTCCACAAAGGCGGGTTTGCGGCCTTCCCAGTAGTGGCCCACAAACTGGATGATCCAGCCGACCACGAAGATGGCCAGGCCCAGCTGCCAAGCCACCAGGCCCACTTGCGCAGCCATGGGCGCCAGCCAATGCGCCAAGGCGATCAACAAGCCGTTGACCGCCACCGTGGCCAAGCCCAGCAGGAAATTGCCGCGCGACAGGTACCACAGGCTGGTCAGTCCCCACACCAGCCAGGCGGGCGTGAGCAGGCGGTCGGCCACCACCCATTCGGGCTGGGTCAGCATGATGCCAATCGCCATGAAGATGAGGGGCACCCCCACCAGATGGGTGGCGATGTTGCGGCGGTCGCGGTGGTAATGGGCGTACTGAACCATCAGTGCGGAGGCGGGTCGAAAAAAACTCATCGCGTTTCTCTTTCTGGTTGCCCAACAGCCCGTGTCGGCCACGGGCATGCCCATTTAAACGACCAAGGACCGCACGGTCAAGCCATCAGGCGCTGCAAGGCTTCCTGGTATTTGGCGGCCGTTTTCTCGATCACCTCGCGGGGCAAGCGCGGCGCAGGCGCCGTTTTGTCCCAGAGCTGGCCGTTGACCTGGGCGGTCTCCAGCCAGTCGCGCAAGAACTGCTTGTCGTAGCTGGGCGGGTTGGCGCCTTCCACATAGCTGTCGGCAGGCCAGTAGCGCGACGAATCGGGCGTCAGCACCTCGTCCATCAGCACCAAGGTGCCATCGGTGTCCAGCCCGAATTCGAATTTGGTGTCAGCAATGATGATGCCCTTGGTGGCGGCGATGTCGCGCGCCGCCTTGTACAGCGCGATGCTGATGTCGCGGATGCGGCCCGCCAGATCGGCACCAATCATGGCCACCGTTTGTTCAAAAGTGATGTTTTCGTCGTGCTCACCCACGGCGGCTTTGGCAGCCGGGGTGTAGATGGGTTCGGGCAGCTTGCTGGCGTTTTTCAGGCCTTCGGGCAAGGGCACGCCGCAGACGGCGCGGGACTCCTGGTATTCCTTCCAGCCGCTGCCCGCCAGGTAGCCACGCACCACAGCCTCGACCGGGATGGGCTTCAAACGCTTGACCAACATGGAGCGGCCCTTGACTTGCGGCACTTCGGCTGCAGGGACCACGCTCTCGGGCGCATCGCCCGTCAGGTGGATCGGGCAGATGTTCAGGCCCTTGGGGCCGAGCTTGTCGAACCAGAACAGCGCCATTTGCGTGAGCAACTCGCCTTTGCCGGGGATGGGCTCACCCATGATGACGTCAAAAGCGCTGATGCGGTCCGAGGCCACCATCAGGATGCGGTCGTCGCCCACGGCGTAGTTGTCACGCACCTTGCCGCGCGCAAGCAAAGGCAGGGAAGTCAGGGCCGAAGTGTGGAGCGCAGAGGTCATGGCAATACAGTCAAAGCAACAGCAAAAAAGAAAAAGGCCCGTTGAACAGTCAACGGGCCATTCGGGTCAATTATCGCAGGCTCAGTTCACGAGCTGCGCCAGCTCGCCCTTGGCGTAGCGGGCGGCGACCACTTGCAGGGTTTCGCCCTTGATCTTGGGGGCTTGGCCTTCGCAGCCGAACTCCAGGTAGCGCTGCTTGCACAGCTGCTTGGCCGCTTCGCGGGCGGGCTTGAGCCATTCGCGGGCATCAAACTTGTCGGGGTTTTCAAACAAGAACTTGCGGCAAGCGGCGGTCATGGCCAAGCGGATGTCGGTGTCGATGTTGATCTTGCGCACGCCATGCTTGATGGCTTCCTGGATTTCCTCGACGGGCACGCCGTAGGTTTCCTTCATCTTGCCGCCGTATTGGTTGATCAAGGCCAAGAGCTCTTGCGGCACGCTGGACGAGCCGTGCATCACCAAGTGGGTGTTGGGGATGCGGGCATGGATTTCCTTGACGCGGTAAATCGCCAGGATGTCGCCCGTGGGCTTGCGGCTGAATTTGTAGGCGCCGTGGCTGGTGCCAATGGCAATGGCCAAAGCGTCCAGGCCCGTGGCTTTCACGAACTGGGCGGCTTCTTCGGGGTCGGTCAGCATCTGGCTGTGGTCCAGCTTGCCTTCGGCGCCGATGCCGTCTTCTTCACCGGCTTCGCCGGTTTCCAGGTTGCCCAGGCAACCGAGTTCGCCTTCGACCGACACACCCATCTTGTGGGCCATGTCCACCACGCGGCGGGTCACATCGACGTTGTACTCAAAGCTGGCGGGGGTCTTGCCGTCTTCCATCAGCGAGCCGTCCATCATCACAGACGAAAAACCCAGATCGATGGCGCCCTGGCAGACGGCGGGGCTTTGGCCGTGGTCCTGGTGCATGACCAGCGGAATGTGGGGCCACTGCTCGGTGGCGGCCTGGATCAAATGCTTGATGAAGGGCTCACCGGCGTATTTGCGGGCACCGGCACTGGCTTGCAAGATGACGGGTGCGCCGACTTCGTCGGCGGCGGTCATGACGGCCTGGACTTGCTCCAGGTTGTTGACGTTGAAAGCTGGAATGCCGTAGCCGTTGACGGCTGCGTGGTCCAGCAGCTCGCGCATTGAAACGAGTGCCATGGTGGTGATTTCCCAGAGAGTTTTAAAAATCGGGCAAAGCCGGGCATGTACCCGACCTGTAACTGGGCTGAATTTTATAGGTTCCGGTCTGACACCGGACTGAATACCTCAGACTGCCCGGCTGCAGCCTTTGTGGGCTGCAGCACCGCCAGCTTCAGCCGACGCGGCAAATCTTGAGCATGTTGGTGCCGCCGGGCGAACCCATGGGCTCACCGCAGGTGATGGCGTACACATCGCCGGTGCTCACGATGTTGCGTTTTTTGAGATAACCCTCGGTTTGCATCAGGGCGGTGTCACGGTCGGCGCTGGTGTCCATCAACAAGGGCCGCACATTGCGGAACAGGGCCATCTTGCGTTGCGACGAGAGCTTGGTGGTCACCGCATAGATCGGGATGTGCACCCGGCGACGGCTCATCCACAAGGCGGTGGAGCCCGACTCGGTCAGCGCCACAATGGCTTTGGCCCCCAGATGGCTGGCGGTGAACAGGGCGCCCATGGCGATCGATTGGTCAATGCGGTTGAAGGTCTGGCCCTTGAAATCGGCGTCGATTTCCACGTCTTCAGCACCTTCAGCGGCCAGGCAGATCTTGGCCATTTCTTCCACGGTTTCCAGCGGGTATTTGCCAGCGGCGGTTTCGGCGCTCAGCATCACGGCGTCGGTGCCGTCCAGCACCGCGTTGGCCACGTCCGACACCTCGGCGCGGGTGGGCACCGGGTTGGTGATCATGCTTTCCATCATCTGGGTGGCGGTGATGACGACCTTGTCGTGCACCTTGGCCAGCTTGATCATGCGTTTTTGCAAGGCAGGCACAGCGGCGTTGCCCACTTCCACGGCCAGGTCACCCCGGGCGACCATGATGCCGTCGCTGGCCAGCAAAATGGCTTCCAGGTGAGGGATGGCCTCGGCGCGCTCGATCTTGGCGATCAGGCCGGGCTTGTGGCCGTATTCGGCACCGGCCACATTGCACAGCTGGCGGGCCATTTCCATGTCGGTGGCGTTTTTGGGGAAGCTCACGGCCACGTAGTCGGCCTGCAGGCTCATGGCGGTCTTGATGTCGTCCATGTCCTTGGCGGTCAGGGCGGGAGCGGTCAGGCCGCCGCCTTGCTTGTTGATGCCCTTGTTGTTGGACAACTCGCCGCCGAGCTTGACGGTGGTGTGGACCTGCTCGCCCTTGACGGCGTTCACGGTCAGCACGATCAGGCCGTCGTTGAGCAAGAGCACATCACCGGCTTTCACGTCACGGGGCAATTCCTTGTAATCCAGGCCGACACCTTGCAGGTCGCCGGGTTCGGTGCGCGAGGCGTCCAGCACAAAGGCGGCACCGGGCTCCAGCATGACCTTGCCTTCGGCAAACTTGCCCACGCGGATCTTGGGGCCCTGCAGGTCGGCCATGATGGCCACTTCGCGGCCAGCACGTTGCGAAGCTTCGCGCACCAGGCGGGCGCGGTCCACATGGTCCTGGGCCTTGCCGTGGCTGAAATTCAGTCGCACCACATTCACCCCCGCGCGGATCATGGCTTCAAGCAAAGCGGGATCACTGGAAGCAGGGCCTAAGGTGGCAACGATTTTGGTGGCGCGACGCGACATGCAGGGGTCTCCTTGTAACTTGGTTTCAATTTTCACACGGAATCGGTTACATCCCCGGTTCTTTCGGGGGCGGGGCGGGTCCCACACCCGTCAGCCCGCTGAAAAGCACGGTCAAAATGCCTTCAACAGGCTCAAGTGAACACCTTCAACCTCTTTTTGATGCACTGGCTTTGATCCTTGTCAGGCACCGGAAAACCCCCAGCGACTAAACTCGGGGGTAGCGAAATACCACGATCGAGCGTCATGACCGCAAGCAACACACCGCATTCCAACGAACCGATCCCATTGGATCAACCCCTGCCCCACCGCAAAATCATCCGCGAGTGGCTCATTCCCCTGTCCGAGCGCACCACATTTTTGGCTTTTGTGCTGCTGATCGTGGACTACGCCCTGTTCTTCGCCCTGATCGCGGGCACCATCGCCTTTGATGCCGTCTGGGCCAAACTGCTGTGCGGTCTGGCTGCCGGATTCGTAATCGGTCGCCTGTTCATCATTGGCCACGATGCCTGCCACCAAAGCCTGACACCCCACCGCGAACTCAACAAGGTGCTGGGCCGCATCGCCTTTTTGCCGTCCCTCACCCCTTACAGCCTGTGGGACACCGGCCACAACGTGGTGCACCACGGCTACACCAACCTCAAGGGCGTGGACTTCGTCTGGACACCCCTGACCGCCGCGGAATTTGAGGCACTGAACCCCTTGCAAAAACTGCTGGAGCGCGCTTACCGCAGCGGCTGGGCACCCGGCCTGTACTACATGATCGAGATCTGGTGGAAGCGCGAGTTCTTCCCCAACAAGACCCACATGCCCACACGTCGCCCGATCTTCTTCAAAGACAGCATGCTGGTGAGCGTCTTCGCCGTCATCTGGATGGCCGTGATCGCTGGCGCAGCCATTGGCACAGGCCAGTCGGTTTGGCTGTCTCTGCTGCTGGGTTTTGCCGTGCCTTTCTTCTTCTGGAACAGCATGATCGGCTTTGTGGTCTATGTGCACCACACCCACGTCAAGGTCTCCTGGCACGACAACAAGGCCGCCTGGACCAAGGCCGCACCCTTCGTGTCGACCACCGTGCACCTGACCTTCCCGTTCAACATCGGCGCGCTGATGCACCACATCATGGAGCACACCGCCCACCACGTGGACATGAGCGTGCCCCTGTACCGCCTGAAGAAAGCCCAGGCCAAGCTCGAAGAGATGCTGCCTGGCCGCATCATCGTGCAGCCCTTCTCGTGGAAGTGGTACTTCGAGACCGCCAAGAACTGCAAGATGTACGACTTCACCCGCGAGTGCTGGACCGACTTCAAGGGCAACATGACCAGCCCAGTGCGCGGCAACCTGCCACCCGCCGCTCAAGCCTGATCAGGACTTCGGTTCAGACCACAAAAAACCCCGCATCGCGGGGTTTTTTGTTGGGGCAAGACCCACGACATCGGGGCATTGGGTATGGACCCCGGGTCTGCGCCCGGGGTGACAAAGGGTCAAGTGACCTACAAGGGCGTCAACTGCATGCCATTTCGGTCATCTGGCCTCCGAGTGCGTCCATCATCCTTGCCTCCGAGTACTTCCGTCATCCCAGCGTCCAGTGCTTACGTCATCCCGGCCTCCGAGCCGGGATCCATGCCTGCCCGACCGCTCAACCGGCCGCGCGCTTCATCAGGATCTCGAATGCGGGCAAGGTCTTACCTTCCAGGATTTCGAGGAAAGCGCCGCCGCCGGTCGAGATGTAGCCGACCTGTTTTTCGATGCCGTATTTGGCAATGGCCGCCAGGGTGTCGCCACCGCCTGCGATGCTGAAGGCGCTGGACTCGGCGATCGCCTGGGCAATCACTTTCGTGCCATTGGCGAAGGCATCAAACTCGAACACACCGACCGGGCCGTTCCAGACGATGGTGCCTGCAGCCTTGAGCTGCGCCGCCAGCTGGGCAGCGGTCTCGGGGCCAATGTCCAGGATCAGGTCGTCATCGGCCACTTCGGTGGCTTTTTTCACGGTGGCCACGGCGTCAGCCGCAAAGGTCTTAGCGGTCACCACATCGGTCGGGATCGGCACCTCGGCGCCACGGGCTTTCATGGCCTCGATCACGGCCTTGGCCTCGTCCACCAGATCGGCTTCGGCCAGGCTCTTGCCGATCTTCAGGCCCGCGGCCAGCATGAAGGTGTTGGCAATGCCGCCGCCCACGATCAGCTGGTCCACGTTCTGGGCCAGGCTCTTCAAGATGGTCAACTTGGTGGACACCTTGGAGCCCGCCACGATGGCCGCCAGCGGGCGCTTCGGGTTGGCCAGCGCTTTGGAGATAGCGTCGATTTCAGCCGCCAGCAAAGGCCCCGCACAAGCGATGGGCGCGAACTGGGCGATGCCGTAGGTGGTGCCTTCGGCGCGGTGGGCGGTGCCAAAGGCGTCGTTCACATAGATGTGGCACAACTGGGCCATCTTGCGGGCCAACTCTTCCTTGTTTTTCTTCTCGCCCTGGTTGACGCGGCAGTTCTCCAGCAAGACGACCTGACCGGGGGCCACGGTCACGCCGTCCACCCAATTGGCGACCAGGGGCACTTCACGGCCCAGCAGTTCGCCCAGGCGCTTGGCCACCGGGGCCAGCGAGTCTTCGGCCTTGAATTCGCCTTCGGTGGGGCGGCCCAGGTGGCTGGTCACCATGACAGCGGCACCGACGGCCAGGGCCATCTGGATGCAGGGCACGCTGGCGCGCACGCGGGTGTCTTCGGTGATGCTGCCGTCATCGGCTTGGGGCACGTTCAGGTCGGCGCGGATGAAAACACGTTGGCCTGCGGCTTGGCCGTTGGCGCACAGATCAGAAAAGCGGATGACGTTCATGGTGGGACAGGTCCTGTATCGAGAAAACTGTTCTCATTTTAAAAGCCGCATCTGACGCGGGCTGACAAAACGGCAAAACGAAACCGGAACAAATCCGGCTTACCAGCCCAGCCCCAGATGCAAGGGCAGGTACACGGCCATGCCCGCCACAATGGTCAGCAGCACATCGCGCCGCCAGAAATACACGCCAGCGCCCATGGCCGCGGCAAACAGGCGAGCGTCTTGCCAGGTGCTGATGAGCGTGCCCTGAACGGTGATGATTTCGGGCACCACCACCGCCGACAGGGCCGCAATCGGTGCGTATTGCAGGCCGCGCTGCGCCCAATGCGGCAACTGCCAGTTTTTGTTGGAGATGAAAAAGAAGCTGCGCGTGAGCACCGTCACCAGCGCCAGCCCCACGATGACCGCCAGGGTCCACAGATCGGTGCCGTTCATGCTTTGACTCCTGGCACGGGCCGGACTTTTTCGACCGTCAAGCACAAAATCACCGCCACAGCGATCGCCACCACGATATTGAGCTTGAGCGGCAGGCTGTAGGCCACCACCGCCGCCGCCCCGGCCACCACCGCCGACAGCATGCGCATGCGCGAGCTGGCCAGCGAGCACTGGATGCCCAGCAAACACAAGATGCCCGCAAAGCCCAGACCCCAAGTCGTCGGGATCAGGTTGGCCAAGGCCACACCGGCAAAACTCGCCATGATCCAGGACAGCCAGTTGAGAAAGTCATTGCCCGCCAGATAAGCCTCTTGCTCCAGGCGCCCTGCGGCGGTCTCGGCAGGATGGGCGTATTTGCGAGCAAACAGCACATAGCTGATGTCGGCCGTGAGGTAGCCGTGCAGCATGCGCTGCCAGCGCGGCAAATGGATCAGGAACGAGCGCAGGTGCAGGCTGAACACCACAAAACGCAGGTTCACGCAAAAGCCGGTGGCCAAAATCACCCAGGCCGGCGCACCCGCCACGATGAGTGGAATGGCCGCCAGCTGCGAGCTGCCGGCAAACACCAGCAGCGTCATGGCACTGGCCTCGAACACGCTCATGCCCGACTTGACCATGGCCACGCCCGTCATCAGCCCCCAGGCGGCAATGCCGGGCGACTGCGGCGAGACCTCGCGCATGCCCTGCACAAAAGCCGGATGTCGGTTCAGGCGCGAGAGGAAAAACATCAGGCCACCACCAGACGCTGCCCCACTTGCAGCGGGCAGCCGTGCAGGAAGTCGGCCGCGCTCAGGCGCTTGCCCCCTGGCCGCTGCAATTGCGTGAGGCACAGCTGGCCCTCGCCGCAAGCCACGCGCACGCCGCTGGCATCGGCCTGCACCACGGTGCCGGGCTCGGCAGCCTGCGCCAGCGGTTCAGCCTGCGCTTGCCAAAGCTTGAGGGTTTCGCTGCCGTTGGCAGTTGTCAAAGGCACGGTCATACCGGGGAAAGGATCAAACGCCCGGATGCGGCGGGCCAGCACTTCTGCGGGCAAGGCCCAATCAAGTGCGGCTTCGGCTTTCTCGATCTTGTGCGCGTAGTTCACACCCTCGGTCGGTTGCGGCACGCGCTTGAGGTGGTCGATGCCTGCCAGCGCCTGGACGATGGCCTCACCGCCCAAAGCGGCCAGGCGGTCGTGCAGCACGGCGGTGGTGTCGGTGGGCAAGATGCTTTCAGTGCGCACCAGCAGCATGTCGCCGGTGTCCAGGCCCGCGTCCATCTGCATGATGGTGATGCCGGTTTGGGCGTCACCCGCTTCGATGGCACGGTGGATAGGCGCTGCACCGCGCCAGCGGGGCAAGAGCGAGGCATGGATGTTCAGGCAGCCGCGCGGCGGCAGGTCCAACGTCCACTGCGGCAGGATCAGGCCGTAAGCGGCCACGATCATGGCGTCGGCTTGCGCGTCCAGCAGGGCCTCACGGGCGGCAGCCGCGTCTTCGGGGTATTTGCCGTCCAGGCGCAGGCTACGCGGCTGGGCCACCGGCACGTTCTGCTGAAGGGCCCATTGCTTGACGGGTGAGGGCTGCAGCTTCATGCCGCGCCCGGCCGGGCGGTCGGGCTGGGTCAGCACCAAAACGATCTCATGGCCTGCCGCGTGCAAAGCGGCCATGGCCACCTGGGCAAATTCGGGCGTGCCCGCAAAAATCAGACGCATACCGATCAGCGCTCGGCTTTTTGGGCTTTGACCATCTTGGTCTTGATGCGGCCTTGCTTGAGGGGCGAGAGGTATTCCACAAACACTTTGCCCTTGAGGTGGTCCAGCTCGTGCTGGATGCAGATGGCCAAGAGGCCCTCGGCTTCGATGTTTTGCGTTTGACCATCGCGGTCCAGGGCGGTGACCTTGACGGCCGTGGCGCGCTCCACGCCGTCGTAAATGCCGGGCACCGACAGGCAGCCTTCATCGCCTTTGACGCGCTCATCGCTCATCCAGGTGATCTCGGGGTTGATCAGCACCATGGGCTGATTGCGCTCTTCCGAGGTGTCGATCACCACCAGGCGCTGGTGCACATCGATTTGGGTGGCCGCCAAACCAATGCCATTGGCTTCGTACATGGTCTCAAGCATGTCGTCGATCAAGGCGCGCAGACGGTCGTCCACCGCTTGCACGGGTTGGGCCACCTTGTGCAGGCGGGGGTCGGGGTAGCAAAGAATGGGGAGCAGGGCCATGGATCAAATAGGGCAAAGGTCAGAACCGATGCCCTATTGTCCCTAATTTCGAATGGGCTTGCCGGTCAACGGCCAGGCGCACAGGCCGCAAAGATGTCCAGCTCCGGCTTCACCAAGCCCGTGGCGACCTGGCTCAAGCCCAGCATCGAGTGGAACAGGTTGTCGTGTGACCAGGGCTTGTCCGCCTGGCCTTGCAAACAGGCCATGCGCCAGCCGCGCTGCGCTTGCATGGGCTTGGACAGCCAGGCCAGCATGGGCACATGGGTTTGCTCGCGGGGGGCCATGCGGTAAGGCATGCCGTGCAGGTACAAGCCCTTCTCGCCCAGCGACTCGCCATGGTCGGACACATACATCAGGGCCGTGGGACGCGCTTGCGCCTGCAACCACTTGACGGTTTGAGACACAAAATGGTCCGCGTACAAAACCGAGTTGTCGTACGCATTGACGATCTGCTCAGCCGGGCAGTTTTGCAGCGCACTGCTTTGGCACTCGGGCTTGAACTGCTTGAGGGCTTGTGGCGAACGTTTGTAATAGGCTGGGCCATGGCTGCCCATCTGGTGCATGACCACCACCGTGCCTTTGGCGCGTTTGGCGGGGTCGAGCAAGGCCAGCTGCTTGGGCAGCTCCTGCAGCATGATTTCATCGAAGCATTCGCCGTCCTGGCACAGCTCAGGCACCTTCAGGGCCTGGGTGTCCCATTGCGAGACGCGGCTGCACACCCCTTTGCAACCGGACTGGTTGTCGATCCACAGCACGGCAAGCCCCGCGCGTTGCAGCACATCGAGCAAGCCCTCATAAGGCTGAGCGCTGTTTTCATAAGCAGCCTTGCCCAGGTGCGAAAACATGCAAGGCAGCGAGGTCTGGGTGCTGGTGCCACACGAGCTGACATCCGAGAAATACACCAGGTCGCCTTGCGCCTTGAGCTGGTTCAGCTCGGGCGTGGTCTGGCGGGCATAGCCCGACAAACCGAAGTTGGCCGCACGCACCGTCTCGCCCACCACCAGCACGATCAGCGGTGCTTCTTTTTCGGAAACCGGCACGGCCAGCAGCTTGGCGTCTTCACCCATGGGCAGCAACGGCTTGGCCGCTTGCGACGCCTGCCCCACCGACAAACGCACCACCGCGTACAAGCTATTGAAGGGGTTGGCCATGTAGCGCAAGGTGGTGTGGTTGCGCATCAAGGAGGCCAGGTCCTGAAAAGACAGCCACACGAACACGAACATCATGACCCAGGCGAGCACAAACAGGCCCAGCTGACGCAACACCAACGGTTTGAAATTCACCGTCTTCACAGGTTGACGCCACCACCAGATACCAGGCAAAACCACGCCCAAGAGCAAGGCACCCAACATCCGCCAGGACAGCAAGTCACGCACCTCGCGCGCATCGGTGTGGACCACGTTGGCGATCATGCTGGGGTCGATCACCACGTTGTAAGTCAGCATGAAATAGCTGCTGGACGTGACCACCGCCATGAACACGATGCCCGCGGGCTTAAGCCACTTGGGCCAAACCAGAAAAAGCAGGAGCCAGCTGATCATGCTCAGCAAAATCAGGATCAGGCTGCCCAGCGTGGTCAGCGCCTTGAAGCCGTGTGTTTCGGGCAGCTGCCAGACCGTGAGCCACATCGGCAAGTTGCCAGCGATGCTGAGCCAAACGGCCAACACCATCAACAAGGTCGTCGGGTGCCAAGGCTGTTTGTGAAAGAGGCTTTTCATGCGGGGCTTTGAAGGTGAGGGCGGGCCTGATTTTAGTCGGCCAAGGTGCAGATGCGATGAAAACACCGTGGCCATGCCCATGGTGTAATCCTGCCTGTCTCCCGCACCACCCGCCCCATGCACCCGACCACTTCGCGCGAAAACTCACCCTTGCGTGACCTGGCACTCTACAGCGTGCTGGCTTTGCTGTGCGTGCTGGCCTGGGACTACTCGGGGCTTGATTACCCCGTCATGCAAGCGCTGGGTAATGTCCAGGGCTTTGCGCTCAAAACCAACTGGTGGCTCGAAGAAGTGCTGCACACCAAGGCCCGCCAACTGTCTGGTGTCGTGCTGATGGCGCTGCTCTTGATGGTCTGGTGGCCTCGCGGCTGGTTTCGCGATCTGAGCCGTCTGCAACGCATCGAAATTATGGCGGGCGTCCTGTGGGGTTTGCTGGGCATCAGCAGTCTCAAACGCATCAGCCTGACCAGTTGCCCTTGGGACATGCAGGACTTTGGCGGCACCGCCATCTATGTCTCGCACTGGCGTTGGGGCGTGGGCGATGGTGGCGACAGCCACTGCTTTCCGGGAGGCCACGCCTCGTCGGCACTGGCCTTTCTGGCCCTGTGCCTGCCGTGGCTGACCAACGCCACGGCAGCTGCCCGCCGCCGTGGGCGGATGCTGCTGGTCTGGGTGCTGGTGTGGGGCTTCATCCTGGGCATGACCCAGACGGTGCGCGGCGCACATTACCCCAGCCACACCCTGTGGACAGGCCTGATTTGCTGGGCGATTGCAGTGCTGAACCACTGGGCCTTTGACCGGTTCGCGGACCGCCGACAAGCGCTCGCCAAATCCTGAAACACGCGCCGCACGGGCCGCTTGACGCCCACCCGATGCGGCCACCACAATGGCCCCACAGACAGCCCCAAGGCTGCACAGGGAGACATGGATGGTGAACACCCCCGAAGAATTGGGCGCGTGGCTGAGGCTGTCGCTCACGCCAAGCGTGGGCAACGAGGGCGCACGCAAACTGCTGGCCGCATTTGGCCCCCCCGACCGCATCTTTGCCCAGACCGAGTCGGCTTTGCGCCAAGTCGTCTCAGCCGCACAGGCCCGGCATTTGATGGGCACGCCCGATGGCTGGACCGACCTGAGCCAGGACACCTGGGACTGGCTCCAACACAGCCCGGACCAGGCCATCGCACACGCTGTGGTCACCTTGGGTGATGCCGACTACCCGGCGCCCCTTTTGCGCATGCCCGACCCACCGCTGATGCTCTATGCCCTGGGGCAAACGGCTGCACTGCGCAGCCTGAGCGCAGAACAATGCCTGGCCATGGTCGGCAGCCGCAACCCCACACCCCAAGGCCAGGCCAATGCACGTGAATTTGCCCGCAGCCTGGCGGGCAGCGGCCTGACCATCGTCTCAGGTCTTGCCCTGGGCATCGATGGGGCTGCACACGATGGCGCCTTGCTGGGCGCCCCGCCACAAGCGCTGGCCACCGTGGCCGTGGTCGGCACCGGCCTGGACCGGGTCTATCCGCGCCAGCACCGCGAGCTGGCCCACCGCATTGCCCAGCGCGGCCTGATCCTCAGCGAGTACCACCTGGGCACGCCACCGCTGAACGCCAACTTTCCCAAACGCAACCGCCTGATCGCGGGGCTGTCGCAAGCCACGCTGGTGGTCGAAGCGGCCCTGCAATCGGGCTCGCTGATCACGGCCAAGCAGGCGCTGGAGCAAGGCCGTGATGTGTTGGCCATTCCGGGCTCGATCCACTCGACCCAGGCCAAGGGCTGCCACGCCCTGATCAAGCAAGGCGCCAAGCTGGTGGAGTCGGCCCAAGATGTGCTGGAAGAGCTGCGCCTGCCCGACCCGTTTTCGCAAGTGCCCTTGGCGCTGGAAGCAGCCAGTACCGACATGGACAGCGAGGATGAATTGCTGCAACGGATGGGCCACGACCCGGTCGGGCTGGACGCCTTGCAAGCGCGCTGCGGCTGGCCCACCGCCCGGTTGCAAGCCGAGCTGTTGGAGCTGGAGTTGATGGGGCAAATTGGCCGCTTGCCGGGCGGGCTGTTCCAGCGCATCGGCTTTGCCTAGGCCACCGACCTGCCCCAAGCCCCAAAACAAAGGGCACCCGAAGGTGCCCTGGTTCGCTTGGCGGGGTCTCAGACCACAGCGCCTGCGTTTTCGTCGCTCGGATCGTTGTCCTTCTTGAGCGGCTTGATCAGGTCTTCGCGTTGAATGCCCAGCCACATGGCGATGGCCGCGGCCACGAACACCGACGAATAAATGCCAAAGCAAATGCCGATGGTCAGCGCCATGGCGAAGTAATGCAGCGTCTCGCCACCGAACAGCAGCATCGACAGCACCATGATCTGGGTGCAGCCGTGGGTGATGATGGTGCGGCTGATGGTGGAGGTGATCGCGTTGTCGATGACTTCGACCGTGCTCATCTTGCGAAAGCGGCGGAAGTTCTCGCGGATCCGGTCAAAAATCACGACCGATTCGTTGACCGAATAACCCAGCACCGCCAACACGGCAGCCAGCACGGCCAGCGAAAACTCCCACTGGAAGAAAGCGAAGAAGCCCAGGATGATGACCACATCGTGCAAGTTGGCAATGATGGCCGAGACGGCGAATTTCCACTCGAAGCGGATGGCCAGGTACAACACGATGCCGACCACCACAAAGGCCAGCGCCTTCAAACCATCGTGGGCCAATTCATCGCCCACCTGTGGCCCCACAAACTCGGTGCGACGCAGGGTCACATCGGCGTTGTCGGCCTTGAGGGCCGTCAGCACTTTTTCGCTTTGCTGCGCCGAGCTCACGCCTTTTTGCGCTGGCAAGCGGATCATCACGTCGCGTGCGGTGCCGAAGTTCTGCACCTGCACTTCACTGAACCCCAAGGTACCCACAGTGGCGCGCACCTTGTTCAGATCGGCGGGCTGGCTGTAGCTGACTTCCATCAAAGTGCCGCCGGTGAATTCCACCGACAGATGCAGGCCTTTGCTGAACAGGAAGAACACCGCCAGCGCAAAGGTCACGAAAGAGATCGCGTTGAAGACCAACGCGTTCTTCATGAACGGGATGTCTTTTTTGATTTTGAAGAATTCCATGGTCTTTACTCCGTTCAGTCCGCTTTAACAGACGAACCTTCAGGCCGCCACACGGTGCCAATCGACACCGACTTGAGTTTTTTCTTGCTGCCGTACCAGAGGTTCACCAGACCGCGCGAGAAGAACACGGCCGAGAACATGCTGGTCAAAATGCCGATGCAGTGCACCACCGCAAAGCCGCGCACCGGGCCGGAGCCAAAGGCCAACAAGGCCACACCGGCGATCAGCGTGGTGATGTTGGAGTCAAAAATCGTGGCCCAGGCGCGGTCGTAACCGGCATGGATGGCCGCCTGCGGGCTGGCCCCGTTGCGCAATTCTTCACGGACACGCTCGTTGATCAGCACGTTCGAGTCGATGGCCATGCCCAAAGCCAGCGCCATCGCGGCCATGCCGGGCAATGTCAAGGTCGCTTGCAGCATGGACAAAATGGCCACCAGGAACAAGAGGTTCACCGCCAACGCAATGCCCGACACCAGGCCGAACATGGCGTAGTAGAGGCACATGAAGGCCACGATCACCAGGAAACCCCAGGTCACGCTATTGAAACCTTTGGCGATGTTCTCGGCACCCAGGCTGGGGCCAATGGTGCGCTCTTCGATGATCTCCATGGGTGCGGCGAGCGATCCGGCGCGCAGCAGCAGCGCGGTGTCGTTGGCTTCGGCCGTGGTCATGCGGCCCGAGATTTGCACGCGACCGCCACCGATTTCGGAGCGGATCACCGGCGCGGTCACCACCTCGCCCTTGCCTTTTTCAAACAGCAAGATGGCCATGCGTTTGCCCACGTTCTCACGGGTCACGTCCTTGAAGATGCGGGCGCCTTTGGCGTCCAGCGTCAGGTTGACCACGGGCTCTTGCGTCTGGTTGTCAAAGCCGGGCTGCGCGTCGGTCAGGTTGTCACCCGTGAGCACCACTTGTTTCTTGACGATCAGCGGGCGGCCTTCGCGCTCCAGATAACGCTCGGCGCCAAAAGGCACGATGCCGCCTTGCTCGGCCGCACGCGCTTCGGTGCTTTCGTCCACCATGCGCACTTCCAGGGTGGCGGTGCGGCCCAGGATGTCCTTGGCCTTGGCCGTGTCCTGCACGCCGGGCAGCTGCACCACGATGCGGTCCAGGCCTTGCTGCTGGATCACCGGCTCGGCCACGCCCAGTTCGTTGATCCGGTTGTGCAAGGTGGTGATGTTTTGCTTCAAAGCCTGCTCTTGCACCTTGCGGGCCGCTTCCGGCTTGTTGCTGACCGTGAGGCGGAACTCAGCGCCATCGGCCGCGTCCTGGGTCTGCAGGTCAGGAAACTGGGCCGACAAGACACGCTTGGTCGCTTCGAGCTGCTGCGCATCGCGCAGGCGGATTTCTACCGTCTGGCCATTGCGGCTGATGCCGCCGTGGCGAATGTCTTTTTCACGCAGCAAGCTGCGCAGGTCACCGGTGAGGGATTCCACGCGCTGCGTCAGGGCCGCCTGCATGTCCACCTGGAGCATGAAGTGCACACCCCCGCGCAAGTCCAGGCCCAGGTACATGGGCGCGGCGTGCAAGGCGCCGAGCCACTCGGGCGAGCGCGACACCAGGTTCAAAGCCACCACAAACTGCGGGTCGGCCGCATCGGGGATCAGGGCTTTTTGCACCGCGTCCTTGGCCTTGAGCTGCTCGTCGGTGCTGCCAAAACGCGCACGGATCGAGCCGTTTTCCAGGGCCACGCTTTGCGGCACGACCGACGCGGCCTTGAGCGCGTCTTCGACTTTTTGCAGCGTGCCGGTGTCCACCTTGATCGTGGCCTTGCCCGAAGACACCTGCACGGCAGGCGCCTCACCAAAGAAGTTGGGCAGGGTGTAGACCACCCCCAGCAACAATGCGATCACGATGATCGCGTATTTCCAGACCGGGTAACGGTTCATAAGGACTCGCGTACAGGATGAAAAACCGGGGCGTCGTGCGCCCCGCTGAAAAAGCCGAAATCGGGCTGAATTACTTCAGGCTGCCTTTCGGCAGCACTTGCACGACAGCGCTGCGCTGCATTTGCACTTCCACGCCCGAAGCGATTTCCACGGCAATGTTGCTGTCACCGATTTTGCTGACCTTGCCCAGCAAACCGCCAGCGGTCACGACTTCGTCGCCCTTGGCCAGTGCGTCGATCATGGCACGGTGCTCTTTTTGCTTTTTCATCTGGGGGCGGATCATGACGAAATACAGCACCGCAAACATCAGCAGCAAAGGCAGCATGCTCATCAAGGTGGACTGCATGTCGCCACCGGCAGCGGCGGCAGGAGCGGTTTGGGCAAAGGCGGAAGAAATGAACATGGGTAACTCCACAAAAACGGGATCTCAGTCTTCTGCAAGCGCGCCACACGGGCGGCGTTGCAGACCAACGGAGGATTGTATGCGGGGCTATGATCCCCCCGAATGCACCTGGCCCCGCCGGGTTTTGTCCGGCACCGGCCCCGCCGCCGCCCCGAAAGTCTGAATTTGTCCTTCCCCATCTGGCCCGTGGGCGCCTTGCTCGGCTCCTTGGTTTCCCTGTCGATTGGCACCTCGTTCGCCAAAAGCCTGTTCCCGGCCATCGGGGCCGGGGGCACCACGCTTTACCGACTGGTGTTTGCCACGCTGATCCTGATGGTGCTGTGGCGCCCCTGGCGTCGCCGCTGGACCTGGGCGGACGTGCTGCCGCTGGGCCTGTACGGCGTCACCCTGGGGGTGATGAACCTGCTGTTTTACAACGCCATCAAGACCATCCCCTTCGGCTTGGCGATTGCCATCGAGTTCACCGGCCCTCTGGCCGTGGCGCTGTGGCACTCGCGCAAAGCCAGCGATGGGCTGTGGGTGGTGCTGGCCATGCTGGGGCTGGGCATGATCTTGCCCATGCCGGGTGCCCACGATGCGCTGGACCCGCTGGGCATTGGCTTTGCGCTGGCGGCGGGGGCCTGCTGGGCGATGTACATCGTGTTTGGCCAGCGGGTGGCCCAGCGTTATGGCACCATGGCCACGCCCATGGGCATGCTGGCGGCGGCCTTGGTGGTGACGCCCTTTGGCCTGTACGAGGCGGGCAGCGCCTTGCTGGACACCCAGTGGCTGGTCGCTGGTCTGGCCGTGGCCCTGCTGTCGAGTGCCGTGCCCTACACGCTGGAGATGGTCGCCCTCAAGCACCTGCCCAAAAACACCTTCAGCATCCTGCTCAGCCTGGAGCCCGCCGTGGGCGCAGTGGCGGGCTGGATCGTGCTGGGTGAACGCCTGAGCCCCGGCCAGTGGGCCGCCATGGGCTTCATCATCACCGCTTCGATGGGCAGCGCCTGGTCAGCCGGGCGCCGTGCCGCCAAGCCCAGCCAATGAGCGCAAGCGCTGGTGCAGCGCGTCATCCAGGTCCAGCGGCAAGGCCTGCTTGGCCTTGAGGTAATGGTCGGTGAACACGTCCAGATAAGCCTCCAGCGTGTCCGCCGCATGCGCCTCGCCCGCCAGCCCCAAGCACAAGGCGGCCACCTCGGATGTGCACAAATGGTCCTCTCGGGTGGAGCGGCGCAGGCGGTAACGCGACAGCTGCTCGGGCTGCAGGCTGAGCACCGGCAACTTGTCCAGGTACGGGCTCTTGCGGAACATCTTGCGCGCCTCGGGCCAGGTGGCGTCCAGCAAGATGAACAAGGGCCTCTTGCCCGGCGAAGGACTCACCTCGGCCACCACCCTCTCGGGCGCCACGAACTCGCCGGGGAACACCACATACGGCTGCCACTGCGGATCGGCCAGCAAACGCAGCAAGTCGGGATCGGCCTCGGTGCGCGCCCAGGCATAGGCAAAGGTGTCCTGCACCACATCGGCGATCAGCCAGCCGGTGTTGCTGGGCTTGAGCGGCTCGGTGTCGCACATGATCAAACACATGCCCGCCTGCGTGGCGACTTGCGGGTGCAGGGCGCACAGACAGTGGCTGAAGATCACCCGGCAATCGGGGCAACGCGGTGCACGCGAACCGCGCGCGATGAAGGGTTCTTGTCTGCGTGCCATGCGGGCATCGCGCAAGCGGGCGACCGCGTGCTGCCCACAAAGGATCGGCGGTGGCATCGGCTGTGGCTTCGGCTGCGTCACCGAAGTCTGCGGCTCATCGGCCACAAAACACCGGCTTGCGGCGCTCGGCAAAGGCAGCGCGGCCTTCGGCAAAGTCCGCACTGTCGCTGGTCATGTGTTCGCGTGCACGCAATCGCTCGGTGTCCATCTGGCCTGCGGCGATTTCGTTGATCGACTTCTTGGTCTCCTGCACCGCCAAAGGCGCCAGGGCCAGGATGTCGCTGACCAGCACCTGCAGGGTCGAAGCCCAATCGGCGTCCGTCACCAAAGCCTCGAACAAACCCATGGCGTGGAGCTGCTCGGCCGAGAAAGGCCGCGCCGTCAAGAACGCCCGCTTGGCCCCCGCCACGCCAAAGCGGCTGACGTAGCGCTGCAAACCGCTGGGGTAGTAATGCAGACCCAAAGCGGTGGCCGGCATGCGCCACTCGATGCCCTGCAAGCCGATGCGCAGGTCGCAAGCCAACACCACGTCGGTGGCGCCGCCATACACACTGCCGTTGAGCGCGCAAATCGTCACCGGGCGCAGCTTGGCCAGTGCGTCGGGGATCTCTTCAAAAAAAGTCGAACCATGCCCGGGTTCGTTGAACCCGCTGATGTCGTAGCCCGCGCAAAACACCGGCTTGGGCTGGCCTTCGGTGTTGGCCGTCAGCACCAGCACGCGCACCTGGGCGTTCTGGTTCACGGCCTCGAAATGCGCCAACAGCGTTTTCAGGTCACCGTTTTCCAAGCGGTTGCGCTGGGCGGGACGGTTCAGGGTGATCGTGGCCACACCGCCTTCAATGTGCAAGGCAGGAGCAGACGGCAAGGCAAACGGGTGGGGCATGGGGGCATCCAGAAACAAAAAAGGCGTCCGAAGACGCCTTGATTGTAGAAAGCAGCGGTGTGCTTATTTGGCTTTGGCCTTGCTCAGAGCGGCTTTGACCGAAGCTTCGGCTTGGGCAGTGGCGGCCTTGAGGTTGGACTCGGCGGTGTCAGCGGCTTGCTTGGCCACTTTTTTCAGGGTTTCGGCAGCGTTTTGGCTGGCTTCGATGGCAGTCTTGATCACGGCCACAGCAGCGTCAGAGCCGGCTGGGGCGTTTTTCAGGCTGTTTTCAACCAGGTTTTTCACAGCTTGCTCGGACTCGGCGAACTTGCCTTCGACGGCCTTGGTGATTTCAGCGCCGGTGCTGTTGGCGATGTCGGTCAGGTGACGGCCGTAAGACACAGCTTTTTCGAAAGCGGGTTGCACCAGGGCAGCTTGAGCGGCCAACAGGTCTTGGGGGTTCTTGGCAGCGAACAGGGCTTGTGCGTTGGCGAAAGACTCACCCACAGCGGCTTTGCCAGCGGCCATGTTCAGCTCGACCAGGCGTTCGAAACCAGCGAAAGCGGTTTGCGACAGGCCAGAAACGGCTTTCAGGTTGGCTTGTTGAGCGGCGACGAGTTGTTCAGCGTTGAAGGGCATGGTGTGTTCCTTGAAGGGGTTTTGTTGCAATGCAGCAATTTGAACATCGCCCCCAAACCAAGGCAAGGGAAAACCCGCACTTTAGAGGCGGCACTCCAAATCGGCCCGTGGGCCAGCGCACAGACGCCCGCTTGGCCTTAGCCCATGGCCCAGCTCTTTACACTTGGGGCATCGGGCCCTGCGGCCCATGAAGCGGACGGGTATGGAACTTCTGAGTCTCTTGTTGTTATTGGGCGTGGCCATTCACTGGCTGAACACGCAAGGCCAGCGCCAACGCACCGCGTTGCTGGCCGAGCACTTGCGGCCTTACCAGATCGAAAAGCACATGGCACAGTTGACCGAGGCCTACATGCGCGCGCTGGGCGAGCCCGAAGCCGCACGCCAGCAACAGATCCTGCAACTGCAGGAAACGGCCGAGCAACAGTTGGCCGAAGAATTCAAGGCGCTGGCCACCGACTTCGGTCGTCTGGCCGCTCCGCAAACGCGCGGTTTCAAGATCGCGCTGCCCTGGATCGATCAGCTCTCGCCCAAAGCCACCTTTGACATGCGTCGCCTGCTGGTCGTGCACGCACAGGGCATTGGCCGCGCCATCGCCCTCACGCCAGCTGCGGCCAAAGAGCGCTCATTTCGCATCATGGCCGAGATGTTTTTGATGCAGCACAGCTGCCACTGGTTCTGCAAATCCAGAACCATTGCCTCGGCCCGCATGCTCCGGCAGCACCAGACGCGCTACGAGCAGGCACTGGACGCGGTCAGCCCCGAAACACGCGAGGCTTATCTGGCCGCACTGGCGAGCTGAACACCGCGCAGCGCATCAACTGGCCTGCGCCGTGGGCTTGAGGATTTCATGCACGCTGATCACCGCAGGCCCGAGCAGCACCGTCAAGAGCGCCGGGAACACACAAAACACCAGCGGGATGAGCAGCTTGACCGGCAGCTTGGCCGCCGTCTCTTCGGCCAGCAAACGCCGCTTGGTGCGCAAAGCGTCCGAGTGAATCTGCAAGGACTCGGTCACGCTGGTGCCCAGGCGGTCGGCCTGCACCAGCATCACCACCAGCGCGTCCAGATCCTCCAGCCCCATGCGCAATGACAGGTGACGCAAAGCATCGGTGCGCGAGGCACCGGCGCGCAATTCCAGCCCCGTCAGAGCGAATTCATTGGACAACTCGGGGCATGACAGGCGCATCTCGCGCCCCACACGGTCGATCGCGGCATCCAACCCCAGACCGGCCTGCACGCACACCCGCATCAGGTCGAGCGCATCGGGAAAACTGTTGAACAAGGCGCGCTGGTAACGCCGCACCGCGTGCGCCAACAGCGCATTGGGCAGGTAATAGCCCAGCGCCGCGCACAGCATGAGCACGGCCATTTGCACCATGGGCGGCGCACTGCTGTGGCTTTGCCATAACCACAAGGCGGCCAAGCCTGGCAACACAAAGGTCAGCACGGTTTTGGCGGCCAGGTACGCAGCCGGGGCCGAGCGTGCATGCACACCCGCATTGAAAAAACGCAAACGCAATCGAGAAGGCGCGTTCGGGTCTTCGGACTCGCCGCCCATCGACAAAGGGCTGAGCCAGTCGAGCACTTTCTGAATCTTGTGTTGCCACGCCTGCCACAGCGCCGACGGTATTTGCCCGGACGCGCCCACCGGTGAACCCATAGGCGCCTTCAAACTGGCCATGCGCTGGTTCATGGCGCTGGGCATCAAACGGCTCAAAGCCCAGTAGCTGAGCAGCCCCACCAAGGCAAACACCAGGGCATAGAAAAACAGGACGAACAAAGACATCGTTGACCTTTCTGCACTCACACGCGCACGGTGACCAGGCTGCGCATCCACACGATGCCCACCCCGGCCAGAACCAAAGACCCCGTCAGCAGCTTCAGGCCCAGTGGATCGGTCCACAACTTGGCCATGAAGTCCGGGTTCACCCAGCTGAGCAAACCCGCGATCGCAAAAGGCAGAGCCGACAGGATCAGGGCCGACAAACGCCCTTCCGCCGACAACACGCGCACCATGCCTGCGATCTTCTGGCGCTCACGGATCAAAAAGGCGGTGCTCTTCAAGATGTCGGCCAGGTTGCCACCGGTCTCGCTCTGGATCAAAGCCGCCACCACGAAATAGCGCACGTTGTCGCTCGCAATGCGTTCGGCCAGATGCGGCAAGGCCACCTGAACGGAAATGCCGAAATTCACTTCGTCGAACACGGTTTGCAGCTCGCTGGCGATCGGCTGCTTGGTCTCTTTAGCCGCGATCAACAAGGCACCACTCAAAGCGTGCCCCGCCTGCAAGGCGCGGGCCATCAAATCGAGCGCATCGGGCAACTGCTGGTCGATGCGGACCAGGCGCTGCTTTTTCTGGCGCCGCAAATAAGCCAGCTCCAGCAGCAGTACACACAGCATCAAAGCCCATGCCAGCACCAGCGGCCAGCCCAGCAGTACAGACACCACCGCGCAAGCCAGCACAGAAGCCAAGGCCACCACGACCGACTGCATCACCGTGATGGGCAGGCCGGTCTGCTGCAGGAAGCGGTCATACACCTGCACGGCAGGCACTTGCTGCAGCCACGCCTGCAGCGAGGCGTTCTCGCTCAGGTAGCGCTTTTTGATCAAGCGCCCGGCATCGATCACCGTGGTCTCGTCTGCCACCGCACGCCAGCGCTCTGCCCAACGCTGGCGGCGCGGCCCCATGAAATGCTCCCAAGTCAGACCCAGCCCCATCACCAGCAAAACCGTCGATGCACCACCCAGCAACAACATGCCCCAGTACATCACCCCGTTCATGAGATTTCTCCGACTTGCGTGAACATGTCCGGATTCAAGTCAATGCCCCGCGAATGCAAGCGTTGAAAAAACTTGGGCCGGATGCCTGTGGCCACAAAGCGGCCTTGCACGCGCGCCTCGTCCGTCAAGCCGGTTTGCTCAAACTTGAAGATCTCCTGCATGGTGATGACATCGCCTTCCATGCCGGTGATTTCCTGCAAGCTGGTGACCTTCCTTTGTCCGTCCGACAAACGGGAGACCTGGATCACCACCGTCAGTGCCGCTGCAATTTGCTGGCGCATGCTGCGCGCATCGGTCTGCAAGCCGGCCATGCCCAGCATGTGCTCCAGACGCGTCATGGCATGCCGGGGCGTGTTGGCGTGGATGGTGCTCATCGAGCCTTCGTGACCGGTGTTCATGGCCTGCAACATGTCCAGCACTTCGCCGCCACGCACCTCCCCCAAAATGATGCGGTCCGGCCGCATGCGCAAGCTGTTGCGCAACAAGGCACGTTGCGTGACTTCGCCTGCGCCCTCCATATTGGCCGGGCGCGTTTCCATGCGCACCACATGGGGCTGCTGCAGCTGCAACTCGGCCGCGTCCTCGATGGAGACAATCCGCTCGTCGGACGGGATGCTGGCGGAAATCACATTGAGCAAGGTGGTCTTGCCGCTGCCGGTGCCGCCGGAGATCAGCACATTGAGCTTGGCCTTGGCCAGGCCATCGATCAAGGCCGCAATATTGGGCGTCAAGGTGCCAAACCGCAGCAAGTCCTGCACCGTGTAAGGCACCACGGCAAAGCGGCGGATCGACAGCAAAGGCCCATCGATGGCGAGTGGCGGGATGACTGCGTTGACGCGCGAGCCATCGGACAGGCGTGCATCGACCATGGGGCTCATCTCGTCGATGCGCCGCCCGATGCGCGAGACGATCCGGTCGATCACGCGCAACAAATGCGCCTCGCTGTCAAAGCGAACATCGGTCGGCTCGATCTTGCCGCGCCGCTCGACAAACACCTTGTAGGGCCCGTTGACCAAAATGTCCGAGACGCTGTCATCGGCCAGCAAAGGCTCGATGGGGCCCAGGCCCAGCATCTCGTCCTGAATGCCTTGCGCAATTTGTTTGCGCTCGGTTTCGTTCAATGCGAACTGGTTTTGCGCGATCAGGCTTTCGGTCAGCCCCTGCAACTCCTGCCGCAGACGGTCAGCGGGCAAGCTGTCCATGCGGCGCAAATCCATGTCCTCCAGAATTTGCTGGTGGATGCGGGTCTTGATCTGGTCGAACTGAAAGTTCGGTGTCTTGAGTGCACCCATGACGGTGGCGGGCGGTGCATCAGAACGTGTCTGAAATTGCTGGCGAATGCTGGGGATCACAAGGAGGACTCCTGAACTGGGGGGCTACACGGTCAAGCATGGACACCGACCCAACGCGACAACCACGTCTTGGTCTTGGGTGCTTCGGTTTGCAACAAATTGGCCGCCACCTGGCGCAGGGCATCCACCACCGGGTTTTGCGGGTGCGTCTTGACCAGCGGCTGACCCAGGCTGATGGATTCGGTCGCCGCCGCCCATTGCTGGGGCAAGGTGTGCACCACCGGCAGGCCCACGGCTTCTTCGATGCTTTTGAGGTCGACAAAGCCATGGCTGTCGTAGCGGTTGACCAGCACGCGCAACTTGTCGTCGGCATAGCCCAGCGATCGGAACAGCTTGACCTGGCGTTTGGCATCGCGCACCGCCGGCATGGTGTTGTCCATCACCAGATAGACCACATCGGCCATGTCCAGCGCCTGGATCGCCACCGCGTCCATGGCGCGGTGCATGTCCAACACCACCACCTCGTGTTTTTGCCGGGCCAGGCGCAGGACTTTTTCAAGCTGCATGGCCGTGACGGACAGTGCCGTTTCCATGTCTTGTGGCGCGGCCAGCAAGGACAAGCGCGGCGCCACCGGGTGCATGCAGCTGAGCAAGAGCTGCGCGTCCAAGCGTTCGATCTGGTGCGTCAAATCGCTGATGTTGTTCTTGGCCGCACCGGCGCCCAGATAAAACGAGGCATCGCCGTATTGCAAATCCAAATCCACCAGCGCACAGGTTCTGGAAAACTCCGAGGCCATCAGGTACGCCAGATTGGTTGCCAGAAAACTCGCGCCGCAGCCGCCCTTGCAGGCCAGCAAGGCGACCACCTTGGCCTGCGTGGCCCCGAGGCTCATTTGCTCTTGCAGCTTGGCCCGATGCACCGCGCAGCGTTGCAAAGCATCGCCCAGCGCCTTGTCGGCCAAGGGCAAGGTCAGCACCTCGCGCACACCGGCGCGCATGGCGCTGAACAGCAGCTGTTTGTCGCTGTTGTCCGTGATCAGGATCACGTACATCTGGGGTTTGGCAAACGTCATCGCCTCGATCGCCTGCAAATCCGCCTGCTCATGCGCTAGCGTGCTGTCCACGATCACGATGTCGCTGCTCAAGCCAGGCAGCAAAGGGGCCAGTGCCCGCCCCGGCAGGCGGATTTTTTGCGCCTGCACCGCAAAACCCGCACCGACCAAGGTCTCGGTCACGGTCATGGCCAAAGAGGGGCTGGACACCATCAAATCGGCATTCATGTTTCGCCTTTCACCGCACGCCAGAGGTGCCAAGCCCTGTGCCCACGCCAATGTTCAGCACATTGACCGGTGGCGGCAGTGTCTCGAACGACTTCTGATAGCGGTCGATCGCCGCCTTGGCGATCGCCCCATCGGTGCCGGACTCCGCAGGTTGGTGCAAGGCGGCATCCGGGTCGATCGTCTGCACCTTTTGCGCCTGCCGGACCGCCTGTCCCCACTGCGCATCGGGGGTCCAGATCGACGAGGCGCAGGCACTGAGCCCCAACACCGCACAAGCAAGCAGAACGGGGCGTTCCACTGCGCGCATCGGATTGTCAAATTTCCACATGGTGTGCTCCTGATTCAAAAATGGGGGTGTGCATCATGGTTGGCCTCGACCTTCCAGCTGACCTTCAATGAAGAACTCCGCGCGCGAAGGCTGTTTGAAACTGTCGGTGGGCAAAGCCAATGGTGAGGCCGAGGCCTTGACCAGGCGTGGCGTCACAACAAACAGCAACTCAGACAGCTCTTTCTGAAAGGCATTGCTGCGAAACAAGGCCCCCAGCACAGGCAACTCGCCCAGAAGCGGCAAGGCCTTGATCGACTCGGTCACATTGCTTTTGATCAGGCCCCCGATGGCAAAGCTCTCGCCATCGCGCAACTGCACCGTGGTCGAGGCCCGGCGTGTGGTGATCGAGGGCAGCAAGCTCGATTGCCCATTGAGGCTTTTGATCGTGGTGCCGTACTGCGACAACTCCGACACCTCGGGCGTGACACGCAGGTTGATCAAGCCGTCTTCCAGCACCGTGGGCAAAAACTTCAGGCCCACGCCAAACTCTTTTTCTTCGAGCGTGATGGTGGCTGCGCCCGTGGCGCTCGATTGCGGCACAGGGATGTAAATGCGCCCGCCCGCCAGGAACGAGCCCTCTTGACCGTTGACCGCCGTGATGGTGGGCTCGGCCAACACTTTGACCAGGCCTTTTTTCATTTCGGCGGTCAAGGTCACGTTGGTGCGCCCATTGGCACGCGCTGCGGTGATCGTTGTCGAGCCTTCTGTCAAAAGTTGCGACAACAAAGTCACCGAGGTGTTGCCGATGCTGCGCGTCAGGTTCATGTCCACGCCCAACTCGTCCAGCAAGGTCTTGGACACCTCGGCCACCTTGACTTCCAGCATCACTTGCTGGGCACCGTCGATGCGCATCATGTTGATGGCTTTCTTGCCGCCGGAAAACGCTTCGGCCAGGTTGACGATGCGCTGCGCCTTCAAGGCGTCATGCACATGGCCTCGCAGCACCAAGGTGTCGGCTACCGAGTCCACCTGCAGATTCTCGGCCGCAGGCACCCACTCGCGCAACTTCGACTGCAAGGCCTGGGTGTCAACCCCCACCGTGACGTCGCGCAAGCTGGTCGCACCCCCCGCAGACCAAACAAACAAATTGGTGGTGCCGGTTTTCTTGCCCAGCAAATACACCTCTTTGGGGTTGACCAACATGACATCGGCCACATCGGGGTTGGCAATGGAAATGCGCACCGCTTTTTCAGACAAAGGCATGACCATCGATTTGCCGGCCGTCAAATGCACCGGGGCCTGCACGTGCACCGCCCCTGCGCTGTGCAGTGGTGCGCTCGTCGCGGGCACTTTGGCGGTCGTGACGGGTGGCGTGGGCTTGATGGCCGCCACCGTCTCGCTGACTGGCATCTCCTGAGCCCATACAGGGGCGGCGATCGCCCATGTCATGGCGCATGCCCAGAAATGACTAACGGCTTTGGTGTGGGGTCGCTTGTTCTGAATTCGCATGGCGCTCTCTTGATGAAAATGGGGCATGGTTCACTCCGCTGTTTTGTTCAAACCACGGATCACTTCGGTCTTGCTGGCATTGGCCGATGTGTTCTGACTGTTCACCGCGCCAGCGTTGCGGCCTGAAGCGAAGGCCAGCGTGGAAGCTGTTGTCTTGATGGCTCGAGCCATGCGTGTCACGCCAGCAGACACGGCCGCGCTGTCCAACGAATCGCTGCCTTGCAGCAGATCGTTCTTTCGGGCGCCAACGGTGGAGACACTTTCAATGTCCACCTGACTGCGCAGGACCAGAGACAAAGAGCCCACGCTGCGGGCCAGATCGATTTTTTCGGCCTGCGCGGGGGTGACTTCCAGCGTCACCGCATTGACCACTTTGGGTTTACTCTCCAGGTTGGCCACATCCTGCGCAACAGCCAGCACCTGGATGCGTTCGATCACGATCTTGGATACCAGGTTGTTGTTGCTGTCCGGGGTGTTGACCATCACGTCCACATAGTTGCCAGGCAATGCAAAACCGGCCACCCCCACGATCTCGTTGACCTTGACCGTGACCGCACGCCGCCCTTCGCGCAAGACGGCAGACAGGCCACCTGTCTCACCCTTGGCCGCCAGTTTGGACATCGAGATCGGCTCGCCCTTGACGAGCGGCATGTTCACCACTCGGTCTGTGGCTTGCTCGATCGAAGTCATCGGGTTTTTGAGAGGACTGGCGCTGGGCCAGTCGATCACTTGCAGCATGCCCGGTTGCAGCCGTGTGCCAATTTGCACATCTTCCTTGGCCACCACCACATGGGTGGTCAGCAAAGACTCGCGGCTGTTGAGCCAGACCGCCGCCATGGCGACCGCCGCCATGCCCATGCCGATGGCCAACACCAGCATCACCGCGGGACGTATGTTTCTCATGATGGTTTTCTTTCAGAAAGGATCAAAACGCGGACTTCCAGATCACATAAGCCAAAGCGCCCACGCCAATGGCCAGGGCGTAAGGCATGGGGTCGTGGTCTGAAGGAAAATCCTGCGCGTTGGGGATCTCGCCTTGCGCCAGTCGCATCGCGCTGTTGCGCATGGCCTGCACGGTGTTGTTCAGCACGTCTTTCAAACGCGATTTCCACAATGCCCAGATCAGGGACTGCAAACCGCCCGCGATCAAGACGGTGATGCACAAACCCAGCACATCGGCACGCCCCAGGAACATGCCGACCGCACTGACGAGCTTCACGTCACCGGCACCCATGGCGCCGATGACGTAAAAGACCACGAACACCAAGAAGGCCACCAGACCGCCGAGCAACGCCGACCCCAGCCCCACGCCAGCAGCGGTGGTGGACCACAGCAATGCGAAGGCACTGGCCAGAACAATCAAAGCGTTGGAAATCTTGCGATGCGCCATGTCTTGCCAAATGGCGATCCCCAAGATCACGCCCATGATCAACAGGCCGAGGACTTTGGTGTTGTCGGTGGTCATGAATGACTTGCTTGGGTGTTCGCGCTCACTCAAGGTGCAGCTGCAGCAGTCAGCTTCGTGGCAATCGAAGCAAAGATCGTTTTCAAATCACCGCCAATGGTGGTCACCGAAGCGGCAATGACGACCGAGATCAGGCCTGCGATCAAGCCATATTCAATGGCGGTCGCACCCGATTCGTCCTTGAGAAATCGTTCGATCGAAGAGGTCCAGTTTTTCATGATGAAAACTCCAAAATAAAAGTTGAAAAAACGTCAAGAAATTCACGGTGCTTTCACCCGCACCTGTTGGTCCGCTGCCTGCTCCCTGAACTTCTTCACAGCGGCACCTGAAAGAATTTCCAGATACCGTGGATGCACTTTAGAAATGCCTGCACACAGGGTCTGTCTGTCAACTCACATGCCCTGTGCCAGCATGCGCGGCTTGAGGGTGGCTTCGTGTGCCAGCGCTTGTTGGGCCACGCCATGTGCACAAATGCACCGAGCCAACACGGCCATTCGTCTACCGTGTGCCATGCCTCATGACCGCCTGTGTCATGCCTTGCCATGGAGAACACACATGCCTTCTTTACTTCCGGCACCCCCTGCGGATGCCACATCCAGCGCCACACCACGTCTGCGGTGCGTGCGTTCAGCACGCAAGCTGCACGCACAACAAGGCGCCGCTGCGGTGGAGTTCGCGCTGATCCTGCCCATCTTGCTGCTGGTGTTTTTCGGCATTGTCGAATTGAGCCTGGCGCTGTACGACAAAGCCATCATCACCAACGCCAGCCGCGAAGGTGCACGGGCAGGCATCGTGCTGAGCTCACCCAAAATAACCGAAGCACAAATTCGCGATGTGGTGCTGACTTACACCAACGGGGCCTTGCTCAGCCTGGGCGCCTCGACCGCACCGACGGTGACCGTGGTGCAATCGGCCCCTTCCAGCTTCCCGAACAACTTGAGCGTCACCGTGAGCTACACCTATGCGGGCCTGGGGCTGGGCAGCATGCTCAGTGCCTTGGGTCAACCGATTGTGCTGACCAGCCGAACCGTGATGGTGAACGAATGAACGCCCGCCCCATGCACGCACAACGTGGCTCGGTCAGTTTGATGGTGGCATTTTTGCTGCCCATCTTTTTGGGGCTGGCCGCCTTCGCCATCGACATCGTCTATCTGCAAGTCGCCCGCAACGAATTGCAAAACGACGCCGATGCCGCCGCCTTGGCCGGTGCTGGCTACTTCTTCGACGGCACCAACGCCACACCGCGCTGGACGCTGGCTGAGCAAAAGGCACAGACGGCCATTGGCTTCAACGCCGCCACCGGCAAGGCTTTGCAAACAGGCACCGTGGCTTCGGGCTACTGGAATTTGGTGGACACGCCCAAAGTCCTGCAAGCACTGCCCATGGTGCCCAAGGCTTACGATGCGCCCGCCGTCAAGGTCACCGTGGTCAAAGACGCCAACCACAACGATGGCGAAGTGCGCACATTTTTTGCGCGCTACTGGGGCATCCTGTCGCGCCCCGTACAAGCGAGCGCGGTGGCCGGTCTGTCGAGCCCCGACACGGTCAAACCGGGCAGCGTTTTCCCGATGGTGATCGCGCAGTGCATGTACGACACCTATTGGGATTTCTCGGCCGTACCCGGCGGTCCCAAACTGGACCCGGCCACCGGCAAGCCCTTCGTCTTCAAATTGGGCAGCGCATACAAGTATGGCGTTTGCTCATCGGGTGAGTGGACATCTTTGCTGCAAGACGACAACAGCGCTTCAGCGATCAAAACCTTGATCGACAACGGCAACCCTGTGGCGCTGAGCATCGGGCAAGCCATTTGGGTGGAAACGGGTGCCAAGGCCTCACTTTTCAAAAACACCCGTGATTGCAGTGCGGCAGGCAACAAGTCTTGCGAGTACGTCATCATCCCCACCGTGAGCCAGGTCGACACCCACGTCCGCTCAGCCATCATCGCTTTTGCATGCCTGCACATCCTGGACGCCAACCAAGGCCAGCAATACATCCTGGCCGAGATGAGCACCAAATGCATCGCCCCTTGGGGCAGTGGCGTGGGCCCCAATTACGGCGTGGTCTCGCCGCCTCGCTTGTTTCAGTGATTCAGCTCTGCGCTTCGGCCTTTGGCCACAAGCCTGAGAAATGGATACTTTGTCGTAGTGCCCATATTTTGCGAGGTTGAATGCGCGTTGATTCAAGCCGTGGCGCGCTGCTTCAAATACGGCCCGACCATGTGTCGGCTGGTGCGCTGCAAGCCCATCAGCAAGGCGTGGTCCGTCTGGCTGCAGCCGTAGCGGGTTTTGAGATCGTGCTGCATCTGCGCCAGCAAATGCGCGGCCATCTCGGCATCAGCCAAAGCCCTGTGCGCACGGCCTGACGAAGGCAGGTGGTGCAGGGCCGCCAAGGTGCCCAGCTTGTGGTTGATCGCCTGCGGGTAGAGGCGACGCGACAGCAGCAAAGTGCAGGCAAAGTCGTGCGAACCATCCAGGCCGCAGCGGGCCAATTCGGCCTGCCAGAATTTTTTATCAAACGCCGCGTTGTGCGCCACCATGGGCCTGCCGCTCACAAAGCGGGCCGCCTCGCGCATGACCTGCTCGGCAGGCGGTGCGGCCTGCACCATCTCGTTGGTGATGCCCGTGAGCTGGGTGATGAAGCTGTTGACCCGCACCCCGGCGTTCATCAGGCTCTGATAGCGGTCCACCACCTGACCGCCCTCAAGCACAACGATGGCCACCTCGGTGGCGCGGTCGCCCATGTTGGGAGATATCCCTGTGGTTTCGAAGTCGATGACGGCGATGGAAGACATGAAAATGGTAATGAGCAAATCGCGAGGCGTTTTCGAGGCTATCTATGTGATTGCACCCGAAGAGTGCTTGATACAACCTGACACAGTCCACCAGAACGTACGCTCCATTGAATAGCGTCAGCACTCTCGCGAAGTTCCAATAAACGACTCAATGCAACTCGCAACATCAAATCTCGGTGAGATCAGCTGAAGCTTGCTCGATAAGTGACAGGATCAAGATTGCAATGCTGCCCGATTGATCCACGCAACGAAAAAATTCGGGGCGATTTTCTAAATTCAAACACACGAGTTAAGTGAAATTGATCTGCAGCAACTTTGGAAAAATTTAATTCACGATTCGTCACGAAAAACGGAGTGTCCTTACCAAAGGACGTCGTTTTTACTTCGATGAATTTTTCTCTTCCCGATGGATCAAAGGACAAAATGTCATAGCCCAGGCCATCACCTTTGGTTTTTGAAACATGCTCAACTTTATCCGCCAGGTATGCTTGACCCAAAGAAATCAACCGCCAATGTTCATATTGCAGAACAAACTCTTCCCCCGCCAAACCAAGCGATTGATTTCTAGCCTCCTGCGCTAGATAGTCACGTTTCACGGGTGTCAACTTTTTGAACACCGCATTTTCAGACACCTTGTGATTCTTGATCGGTGGATCAACAGCAACGAACTTAAAGTCCAACAAATCTGGAACGAGGGCCGGTTGCAAAACTGCTGCTTGCGCAGCGACATCAAGTGGCGTTTGATACTTGATCTGCTCGGAAGCAACTTCAAATAAAAGACTTTGGTAGTTCCCTCGTGGTTGATATCCACGGATATAGGGAAATCCAAGTTCAATCATTACGGCACTGATATTGCAATGCTTGAATTCAATTGAGCCATCAGAACGCTGACTCAGCTTTTGCTTCAACGCTTTCCGATGTGCAGATTTATTGAATGTCTGTCCTGAAAGCTCTAAAGCGAGCATCTTCAAGTAATCGGCGACGATCGCTTCAACCTCGAATCTAGACCATTCCATAAATTTCAGAATTCATCTGTACAAAATCAAATATCGATGTTCCCAGCCCGCAAGGCGTTGCTCTCAATGAAGTTACGACGCGGCTCAACCTCGTCGCCCATGAGCATGGTGAACACGCGATCGGCTTCGATGGCGTCGTCGATCTGCACGCGCAGCAGGCGGCGCACGGTGGGGTCCATGGTGGTTTCCCACAGTTGGGCGGGGTTCATCTCACCCAGACCCTTGTAGCGCTGGCGGCTGGTGGTGCGTTCGGCTTCGCTGATGAGCCAATGCATGGCCTGGCGGAAGTCGCTGACTTTTTCTTCCTTCTGACGCTCGCCTTCGCCGCGAGAGACTTTGGAGCCTTCGGTCAGCAGGCCACGGAAGGTGTCTGCCGCTTCGGACAGCGCCGCATAGTCGGCGCCGCGCACAAAGTCTTGCGTGAGCACGCTGCTCTTGATGTTGCCATGGTGGCGGCGGCTGATGCGCAAGATGGGTTTGTCGGTGCGCACGTCAAACTCGGCGGCCACTTCGGCGGGGATGCCGGTGGTGTTGAGTTCACGCAGTTTGGCTTGCAGTGCAGGGGCACTGGCCGCGGCGGTTTCCAGCGAGTCCATGTTGAGCGACACGCCGTCGGCAATGGCGCGCAAGGCTTCGGCGTCCATGAAGTTGGACAAGCGAGCAATCACGGATTCGGCCACCTGGTGCTTTTGCGCCAGGGCTTCCAGCGTCTCGCCCGTCAGCACCTGCGATGTGGCCGTGGTGATGCTGGCATCCTTCAAAGCGATACGCAACAAGAAGCCGTCGAGTGCCGGGCCGTCTTTGAGGTACAGCTCTTCCTTGCCGGCCTTGACTTTGTAGAGCGGCGGCTGGGCGATGTAGATGTGGCCGCGCTCGACCAACTCGGGCATCTGGCGGTAGAAGAAGGTCAACAGCAAGGTGCGGATGTGGGCGCCGTCGACGTCCGCGTCGGTCATGATGATGATGCGGTGGTAACGGAGTTTGTCGGGGTTGAAGTCGTCGGTGGCGCTCTTGCCCGATTCGGCGCTGGCCTTGCCAATGCCGGTGCCTAAAGCGGTGATCAGCGTGATGATTTCGTTGCTGGTCAGCAGTTTTTCGTAGCGGGCTTTTTCAACGTTCAGGATCTTGCCGCGCAGGGGCAGGATAGCCTGGAATTTGCGGTCGCGGCCTTGCTTGGCCGAGCCGCCGGCGGAGTCGCCCTCGACGATGTAGATTTCGCACAGGGCTGGGTCTTTTTCCTGGCAGTCGGCCAGTTTGCCGGGCAGGCCCATGCCGTCAAGCACGCCTTTGCGGCGCGTCATTTCGCGGGCCTTGCGGGCCGCTTCACGGGCGCGGGCGGCTTCCACGATCTTGCCGCAGATGATCTTGGCGTCGTTGGGGCGCTCTTCCAGATAATCGTTCAGGGCCTTGGCCACGATGTCTTCCACCGGGGCGCGCACTTCGCTGGACACCAGCTTGTCTTTGGTCTGGCTGGAGAACTTCGGCTCAGGCACCTTGACGCTCAACACGCAGCACAGGCCTTCGCGCATGTCGTCGCCACTGACTTCGACTTTTTGCTTTTTGGCGATCTCGTTTTTCTCGATGTACTTGGCGATCACGCGGGTCATCGCGGCGCGCAGGCCGGTCAGGTGGGTGCCGCCGTCACGCTGCGGGATGTTGTTGGTAAAGCAGAGGACGGATTCGTTGTAGCCATCGTTCCATTGCATGGCGACTTCCACACCGATGCTGGTGCCGGGGATGCCGCCGTAGCTGTCGGCAGGGCGCTCGCCCATGGCGTGGAAGGCGTTGGGGTGCAGCACCTTTTTGTTGGCGTTGATGAAGTCGACGAAGCCCTTGACACCACCGGCGCCCGAGAAGTCGTCTTCCTTGCCGCTGCGTTCGTCTTTCAGGCGAATGCGCACGCCGTTGTTGAGGAAGGACAGCTCGCGCAGGCGCTTGGCCAGGATCTCGTAGTGGAAGTCGTTGTTCTGCGTGAAGATCTCGGTGTCGGGCAGGAAGTGCACTTCGGTGCCGCGCTTGTCGGTGGCACCCGTGACGCGCATGGGCGAGACTTCAAAGCCGTCCACCGTGTCGAGCAAGCGGTTTTGCACAAAGCCGCGCGCGAATTCGATCTCGTGCACTTTGCCTTCGCGGCGCACGGTCAGGCGCAGCCACTTGCTGAGCGCGTTCACGCAGGACACGCCCACGCCGTGCAAACCGCCCGAGACCTTGTAGCTGTTCTGGTTGAACTTGCCGCCCGCGTGCAGCTCGGTCAAAGCGATCTCGGAGGCGCTGCGCTTGGGCTCGTGCTTGTCGTCCATCTTGACGCCGGTGGGGATGCCGCGGCCGTTGTCGGTGACGCTGATGGAGTTGTCGGAGTGGATGGTCACAACGATGTCGTCGCAGTGACCGGCCAGTGCTTCATCAATCGAGTTGTCCACGACCTCGAATACCAGGTGGTGCAAACCGGTGCCGTCAGAGGTGTCGCCGATGTACATCCCGGGGCGCTTGCGCACCGCTTCCAGGCCTTCCAGGATCTGGATGGAGCCTTCGCCGTAGCCTTCGGATGCGCCCACCTGATGGGCGTCGATCTTGGGCTGAACGGTGGTGAAGGACTCTTCGCTGGGCTTGTTTTCTTCGGTCATGATCAATTTTCTCTATCGCTTGAATGGCCGAAACCCGCGAGAGGTCGCGGGTTTCGATAAGGTGGGCCTTGTGGGCTTTCGCCTTAAATGCGCATGGGCATCACCACATATTTGAAGTTCTCGTTGTCGGGAATCGTGATCAGCGCCGAGCTGTTGCCATCGGCCAGATCAATGCGGACCATGTCCTGGTCCATGTTGCTGAGCACGTCGATGATGTAGGTCACGTTGAAGCCGATCTCGATCGCGTCACCGCCGTAATCGATGTCGAGTTCATCCACGGCTTCTTCCTGCTCGGCGTTGGTGGACGCCACGCGCAAAGTGCCAGGCTCCAGGTTCAGGCGCACGCCCTTGAACTTGTCGCTGGTCAGGATGGCGGTGCGCTGCAAGCATGACAACAAGGCCTGGCGGCCCAGCGTCAGGTTGTTGCGGTGGCCCTTGGGGATCACGCGGTTGTAGTCGGGGAACTTGCCTTCGACCAGCTTGGTCACGAACTCCATGCCGTCAAAGCTGAACTTGGCCTGGTTGTTGGCGAACTGCATCTCGATGGCGCCTTCGGCGTCGGACAGCAGGCGTTGCATTTCGAGCACGGTCTTGCGCGGCAAGATGACTTCTTGCTTCACGGGCACTTCGACGTCCAGCGTGGCCGAGGTGTAGGCCAGGCGGTGGCCGTCGGTCGCGACCAGGCTCAAGCGGTTGCCTTCAGCCACAAACAAAATGCCATTGAGGTAGTAACGGATGTCGTGCACAGCCATGGCGAACGAGACCTGACCGAGCAAGGTCTTGAGGGTCTTTTGCGGCACGCTGAAGACGGGACCGAAGCTGGCCGCTTCCTGCACCAGCGGGAAGTCTTCTGCGGGCAAGGTCTGCAGCGTGAATTTGGATTTGCCACCCTTCAAGATCAGCTTGGCCTGCGACGATTCGAGGCTGACGGTCTGGTCCGAAGGCATGGTGCGCAGGATGTCGATCAGCTTGCGGGCGCCCACGGTGGTGGTGAAATCGCCAGGGTCACCATCCATCTCAGCGGTGGTGCGAATCTGGATCTCCAGATCGCTGGTGGTCAGCTGCACGGCATGACCAGTTTTGCGGATCAGCACGTTGGCCAGCACCGGCAAGGTGTGACGACGTTCCACAATGCCCGACACGGATTGCAGAACCGACAGCAATTTGTCTTGGGTGGCCTTCAGGACGATCATGGGTCTACCTTTGGTGGTTTTTCAAGCTTCAGCCTTGTGGGCTGGGGTTAGAGAGTCAACAGACGACATTTTCGCCTGTTTTTGGGTGCTTTTGAGGGGCATCGGCGCGATTGCTGCATCAACCCTTGAGGGTCTGTTCCAGCACGTGCAGTTGCTGGTTCAGCTCGGTCAATTGCTGGCGCTCGGCATTGATCTTGCGCACAGCGTGCAAAACCGTGGTGTGATCGCGTCCGCCAAACAGCTCGCCGATCTCGGGCAGGCTCTTTTGGGTCAGTTCCTTGGCCAGGTACATGGCGATCTGGCGCGGGCGGGCAATGCTGGCCGGGCGCTTCTTGCTGTACATGTCCGCGACCTTGATCTTGTAGTAATCGGCCACGGTTTTCTGGATGTTTTCCACACTGATCTGGCGGTTCTGGATCGACAGCAGGTCGCGCAGCGCGTCACGGGCCAGCTGGATGGAGATGTCTTTTTGGTTGAAACGCGAATAGGCCAGGATCTTGCGCAACGCGCCTTCGAGCTCGCGCACGTTGGAGCGCACGTTTTTGGCCACGAAAAACGCCACCTCTTCGGGCATTTCGCTGCCTTCGCTGATGGCTTTGTTGATCAAAATCGCCACGCGCATTTCGAGCTCGGGCGGCTCGATGGCCACCGTGAGACCGGAGTCAAAACGCGAGACCAAGCGCTCGTGGATGTCGGCCAGGCCCTTGGGGTAGGTGTCGCTGGTCATCACGATGTGTGACTTTTTGGCCAGCAAGGCCTCGAAGGCATTGAAGAATTCTTCTTGCGTGCGGTCCTTGTTGGCAAAGAACTGCACGTCGTCAATCAGCAGCAGATCGAGAGAGTGGTAGTGGTGCTTGAACTCGTCGAAAGTCTTACGCTGGTAGGCTTTAACCACATCCGACACAAACTGTTCAGCGTGGATGTAGAGAACCTTGGCCTCAGGGCGATCGGCCAGCAGCTTGTTGCCGATGGCGTGCATCAGGTGGGTCTTGCCCAGACCGACGCCGCCGTAGATGAACAAGGGGTTGTACAGGTGCCCGGGCTGGCCTGCCACGTGCATGGCTGCGGCACGCGCCATGCGGTTGGCCGTGCCTTCGACCAGGGTGTCAAAGGTCAGGGCCGAGTTGAGGCGACTGCGGAAGGTGTTGACCACCGGTTCATCGGCCGCATCCAGCACCTCGGGTGCGTTTTCCATGGAGGAGGGTGTGGACTGACGCACAGGCTTGACGCCAGATTCACGCGGAGTGATCGCCAACTCAATTTGAACCGGGTGGCCTTGCAGGTTTTCGAGCAAGGCCGACAAACGGCCAGCGTATTGCGCACGAATCCAGTCCAGCTTGAAGCGGTTGGCCACGAACAAAGTGACCCGCTGCTGGTCTTCGGAGACTTGAACCGTGAGAGGTTTGATCCAGGTATTGAACTGCTGTTCGGGCAGCTCGCGGGACAGTTCGTCCACACAAGTCAGCCACAGCGCCTGGCCTGCATCCATCTGGATTTCTGGGGAGGATCCCTCGGACATGTTGTATTTGTTTTTGTGGATAGAGAAGAAGAAAAACGGCAGGACAGCTGACTTTATCAAGAGCTTATCCACAATCGCAAAAGCAACTGGAAGGCCATCATAAACCACATCAACTCGATTTGGATGAGGGTGATCCCGAAAGCTTAAAACAGGCCCGATTTGCCGCAGGCCCGAAAGTTTGCGATAATCTTGGGTTTCGCCCAACGCAGCTTTATGGCATTGGGCACAAAGGAAGAGTTATGAAACGCACCTACCAACCATCCAAAACACGCCGCGCCCGTACCCACGGTTTCCTGGTTCGCATGAAAACCCGTGGCGGCCGTGCCGTGATCAACGCACGCCGCGCCAAGGGCCGTAAGCGTCTGGCTGTCTAATGTCCATCCGGCCGTCCGGCTGTGGCCTGGTGTCACCGCTGGCGGTTCATGCCGGGGCCTGGTCATCGTGCAGCGTTTAAAAACACGCCCACAATTTCAGGCCGCCCTGGCTGGTGGCACAGTCTCGCGTACAGCGCATTTTGCGTTGCACCGCCTGAGCTTGACTGCACCGACAACCTCTTTGGCACAAGCCGATTCCATCGGGCCTGCACCTTCACCGGAGCAGGCCCTTTTTGACTTGCCTGACGTCTGGCTGGGTGCCATGGTGCCCAAACGCTGGGCACGCCGAGCGGTCACCCGCAATGCCATCAAGCGCCAGATCTATACGGTGAGCCTGCGTTTTGCTGCACGCTTGCCGCTGGCTGCTCACGTGGTGCGCCTGCGCACGGGTTTTGACCGCAAGCAATTCATCAGCGCGTCATCTGAACAGCTCAAACTGGCGGTTCGGCTGGAGCTGGAACAATTGTTTGAACGCGCCAGCCGCAAGGAAGAAATGGCATGATCAAACGCTTGCTGATCGGCATTGTGCGAGGCTACCGCCTGGTGCTCAGCCCCTGGCTTGGATCGGCTTGCCGGTTTGAGCCCACATGCTCGGCGTATGCCTTGCAAGCGCTGGACCGTCATGGCGCGGCTGCTGGCAGCTACCTGACCGTTCACCGCCTGATGCGTTGCCACCCGTGGTGCGCTGGTGGCAGCGACCCCATTCCCGAACAGGCACCTCGCCTGTTCACGGCTTTGTTTTCCCCTACTTCGTCAAAGAAGACCTCATGAACGATATCCGTCGCACCATCCTCTGGGTGATTTTTGGCTTCTCCATGGTCCTGCTGTGGGACGCGTGGCAGGTCCATAACGGCCAGAAAGCCACCTTCTTCCCACGCCCCGGTGCCGCCCCTGCGGCCCAGGTGGCCACCACGCCTGCAGCCACCGCCAGCGCCGTACCCGCTGTGACGACCACCACCGCTGCGGCCACCCCCGGCCAAGTGCCTGCAGGTCCTGCGACTGCGACCCCCAGCGAAGAAATCGACGTCAGCACCGATGTGCTCAAACTGCGCTTTAACACCGAAGGCGGCACGCTCACTCGCACCGAGTTCACCAAGCACAACGACATGGTGGATGCCAAGAAGCCTTTTGTCTTGCTGGACCAAAGCCCTGCACGTGTCTACACCGCTCAAACAGGCCTGATCGGCGGCAACTTCCCGACCCACAAAAGCGCCATGCGTTTTGCGGGAGAGAAAAGTCTGAAAGACGGCCAGAACGAATTGACCCTGCGCTTCGAATCCGATGCGCAAAACAGCGTGAAGCTGGTCAAGACCTACACCCTGCATCGCGGCAGCTACGTCATCGGCGTCAAGCACGAAGTGGTCAACACCGGCACCGCCGCTGTGTCGCCTCAGCTGTACCTGCAACTGGTGCGTGATGGCAACAAGCCTGCGGGCGAGTCGTCTTTCTATTCGACCTTCACCGGCCCGGCCATTTACACCGATGCCAAGAAATACCACAAGGTTGAATTCAAGGACATCGAAAACAACAAGGCCGAGATCGACAAGACTTCGCCCAACGGCTATGTGGCCATGGTGCAGCATTACTTTGCCTCGGCCTGGCTGCTGGGTGAGGGCATCAACCGCGAAAACTTCGTGCGCAAGGTGGACAACAACCTGTACGCCGTCGGCATGATCACCCCCGTGGCCGATGTGGCTCCCGGTCAGTCCAAAACCGTGAGCTCGCAACTGTTTGTGGGCCCCCAAGAAGAAAAAGTTCTGGAAGCTTTGGCGCCTGGTCTGGACCTCTTGAAGGATTACGGCTGGCTGGCCATGTTGTCCAAGCCTTTGTACTGGTTGCTGGACAAGCTGTTTGGCTTCATCCAGAACTGGGGCTGGTCGATTGTGGCGCTGGTGCTGCTGCTCAAGATCGCTTTCTACTGGCTCAACGCCAAGGCCTATTCCAGCATGGCCAAGATGAAAGCCATCAACCCCAAGATCATGGAAATGCGCGAACGCCTCAAGGGCGATCCGCAAAAGATGCAGCAGGAGATGATGAAGATCTACCGCGAGGAAAAGGTCAACCCCATGGGTGGCTGCTTCCCGATCATGATCCAGATCCCGGTGTTCATCGCGCTGTACTGGGTGCTGCTGTCCACCGTCGAGATGCGCAACGCGCCTTGGGTCGGCTGGATCCATGACCTGTCGGCACCGGACCCCTTCTTCATTTTGCCCATCGTGATGACGCTCACCACCTTGCTGCAAACGGCGCTCAACCCCGCGCCGCCAGACCCGATGCAAGCGAAGATGATGTGGATCATGCCGCTGGTGTTCAGCGTGATGTTCTTCTTCTTCCCCGCTGGCTTGGTGCTGTACTGGATCACCAACAACGTCCTGTCGATTGCGCAGCAGTGGATCATCAACACCCGCATGGGCGTGCCACCGCAGTTCAATCTGCCCAAGTTCAAGTAAGCAAAGTCCTCCGTCATGCCAGACCTCTAAGTGTCATGCCGGACTTGATCCGGCATCCATGCCAGCGTCAACATGGACCCCGGGTCAAGCCCGGGGTGACAAATGAATGCGGGGTGACGCACACTGTCCTCTTCACGCCCGCTCTAACGCTCCCCCGCCATGCTCGCTCGCCATCAGGAACCCATTGTTGCGATTGCCACCGCCCCCGGTCGCGGGGCCGTGGGCATCGTGCGCGTGTCGGGGCGGCAGCTGTCCTCGCTGATCCTGGCGCTGTGTGGTCGCAGCCTGAAAGCCCGCGAAGCGACCTACCTGCCGTTTGCCGACACCGATGGCAGCCCGATCGACCACGGCCTGGCGCTGCACTTTGTGGCGCCGCACTCCTTCACCGGTGAAGACGTGCTGGAGCTGCAGGCCCACGGCGGGCCGGTGGTGCTGCAGTTGCTGGTGGCCCGCTGCCTGCAAGCCGCGGCCGAGACAGATCCAGCCACTGGCCAACCGCGCTTGGCGGGTTTGCGTGTGGCACAACCGGGCGAGTTTTCCGAGCGGGCCTTCTTGAATGACAAGATCGACCTGGCGCAAGCTGAAGCGATTGCCGACCTGATCGACGCCAGCACAGAGGCCGCAGCCCGCAGCGCCAGCCGTTCACTGGCGGGCGATTTTTCCAAAGAAATCCACCTGCTGCGCAATGCCTTGATTCACCTGCGCATGCTGGTCGAAGCCACGCTGGACTTTCCGGAAGAGGAAATCGATTTTCTGAAAAAAGCCGATGCCCAAGGTCAGCTGACACGCCTGCAAACCGCACTGCAAACCGTGCTGGGCAAAGCCAGGCAAGGTGCGCTGCTGCGCGAAGGCATCAAGGTGGTGATCGCGGGCCAACCCAATGCGGGCAAAAGCTCACTGCTCAATGCGCTGGCCGGGGCCGAGCTGGCCATCGTCACGCCGATCGCCGGCACCACACGCGATGTGGTGCAACAGACCATTCAGATCGAAGGCGTGCCGCTGCATGTGATCGACACCGCCGGTCTGCGCGAAGGCGAGGGCGTGGACGAGGTCGAGCAAATCGGCATTGCCCGCGCCTGGGGCCAAATTGAAAACGCCGACGCGGTGCTGTTTCTGCACGACCTGACCCGCGTGGGTCAGGCCGATTACGACCGTGCCGATGCAGACATCACCATCGCCCTGCAAAGCCGCCTGCCAGAGGGTGTGGCGGTGATTGACGTGTGGAACAAGGCCGATGCCGCCAGCGCGCTGAGTGAACGCTCGGGCCTGACCCTGTCGGCCCGCACCGGCGAAGGCCTGCAGGCCCTACGCCAGCAACTGCTGCAACAAGCGGGCTGGCAGCAAGCCAGCGAAGGCCTGTTCATCGCCCGCGAACGCCATGTGCAGGCGCTGCACAGAGTACGCGATCACCTGGACATGGCCGACGCCCATCTGGCCGCGCAGGCCCAAAATCTGGACCTGCTGGCCGAAGAGCTGCGCCTGGGCCAAAACGCCCTCAACGAGATCACCGGCGAATTCAGCGCCGACGATTTGCTGGGTGTGATCTTTTCAAGCTTCTGCATTGGCAAGTAAGCTGTTTTCGCAAAAATACCGCCATGTTGCCCTCCACTGCACCACCAATGACGGCGCCCTTCGAGTCTTCTGTGACGCCCTTCGTCATGTGTGCTGACGATTACGGCATGACACCCGAAATCAGCGCCGGCATCCTCGAATTGGCGCGCCAAGAACGCATCACAGCCACCAGTGTCATGAGCTTGTCGCCCTATTGGGCTGATTGGGCGCCCCCATTGCGAGATCTCCAGCCTCTGGTCGATGTGGGCCTGCACCTGGACTGGACCAGTTCATTCGCTGTGGGGAAAGGATTCGGCACCTCACTACCGATGTTGATGGTGCTCAGCACGCTGCGGCTGCTGCGCCCTTCAACCATCGAACGTGCACTTGAGCAGCAACTGGATCTTTTCGAAGCCCATTTCAAAGCGCCGCCAAACCATGTGGACGGCCATCAACACATTCATCAGTTCCCGGTGATTCGGGACGTGATGATGCGTGTGCTGTCGCGCCGCTATGGCGTCCAGGACAGGCCATGGATACGCATTGCACGCGTGGCCGAACACCCTGCCAGCATGAAGGCACAAGTGATCAATGCCATGGGGGCCAATGCACTGCAGGCCCTGGCGGTCAAGTTCGGATTTGCACACTCGCACTATTTGTCCGGGGTGTACAACTTCCATGGCGATGCCAAGCTGTATCTCCAGCACTTGCACCACTGGCTGGAGCGCATGCCCCAGGGCACCGTGTTGATGTGCCACCCGGCACAAGGCCCTTGTGGCCATGCCCCCTTTCCGCAGGCGCGGCTATGGGAGCAAGAAGTCTTGCTAGGTCAGCCATTTCAGGCGCTATTGCACAGCACACAGACCACCCTGGTGCGCGGCAGAGAACTTTTCCGCCGTCCTGACAACCTCACTCAATGATCACCATGACAAGCCGATGGACTGAAAAACAACGCTCTTGGCTAACGCTGCTGGGACTTTGGGCATTGTTGCTGGTGCTGGCATCCACACGACCACTCGCCTTGCCCGACGAAGGTCGGTATGCAGAGGTCGGCCGCTGGATGATGATGTCAGGCGACTGGCTCGCCCCACGCCTGAACGGCATGCCGTTTTTTCACAAACCACCGCTGCTGCACTGGTTACAAGCCAGCTCTTTTACGGTCTGGGGTGTCCATCCCTGGAGTGCGCGACTGATACCGGCACTCCATGCGGGGCTGATGTTGCTGGCGCTTTACCTGGCCACACGCAGCACCCAAGGTGAAAAAGTGGCTCGGCACGCCGTCATGATCCTGGGCAGTAGCCTGGGCTTTCTGATCGGCGGCCAGTACATCAACCACGACATGCTGGTGGCCTGCTGGATCAGCATCGCCATTTGGGCGTTTGCCGGCGCCTTGTTGCAAAGTGACCCGCCCAACGTCCGGCTCGCGCTGCTGGGCTTTGCCGCCTGCGCCTTGGGCCTGCTCAGCAAGGGCTTAATTGGCTTGGTTTTGCCAGGCATGGTGCTGTTGGCATGGCTGATATGGACAGGCCAGACCCGACGCCTGGTGCAACTTCCATGGGTTCGTGGCTTGCTGATATTCAGTGCCATCGGTCTGCCTTGGTTCATTGAAGGTCAAAAACACTATCCAGAGCTTTTCAACTACCTCATCATCGGCCAGCACTTTTCACGCTACACCGGTGGCACCTTCAACAACCAATGGTCGTGGTGGTTCTATCCCGTGATCATTGCCTTATTGCTATTTCCCTGGAGCCTCCTGCTTGTCGGTGGCCTAGAGCCCCGAAAATGGCTTCAGATCTGGCGAAATGAGCGCACTGCCAGCAATAAGCGCTGGAGCAGTCTGCTGTGGATCTGGTTGCTGGTGATCACAGCGTTCTTTTCATTCCCCAAATCCAAAATCGTGGGCTACATCTTCCCGGTGCTGCCCCCTGTTGCCTGCCTGGTGGCCATGACCTGGAGCAAATGGCTCGAAACTGGTCGGGTGAAATCCTGGTGGTTCACAGGCCTGCTGCTCACCAGCCTGGGGCTGTCCGTGGGTGCCAACTGGACAGCAGGCCGCCACAGTCTGAAGCACTCCAGCCAGGACATCGCTCGGGTACTTCAATGCAACATGAAGCCATACGAACGGGTGTATGTCATGGGCGACTACCCCTATGACTTGCCGTTTTATGCCCAATTGAAACAGGCGTTGGTCGTGCTGGAAGACTGGGACGAAGCGCGCAGATCAAGTGGCGACAACTGGCGACGTGAATTGTTTGAAGCGAGTGACTTCGATCCGAAAGCGGCAAAGAACCTGCAGCCTCTTTCAGCTTTGATGCAGCCCGCAGAGAACACGTGGCTGGTCACGCCAGACAACTTTGATGCGCAAACGCTGCCTGCAGGTTGGTCGGTGACTTTCAAAGGCATGGCCTGGACGTTGTGGCAATTCAAAACCTCAACGGCGAAAAGCCCACCAACGGCTCAAAATAAACGTCTGCCCGGCTGCCACGACTAAAGCCACGATCAATGCTGGCCAGGCCGACCAGCCAAGTCGGTGCAGCAAAAAGATGAAGCACAGCTCATTGGCAAAGAATCCTGCAATGGCCGTCACCAGAAAACGCACCAGGCTCTGTTGGAGCGATGTTTGCGCATCTTTGAAGCTGAGCCTGCGATGACCGGTGAAGCTGACGCCAAAAGCCACCAGAAAACCGCCCAGATTGGCCACTTCAGGTCTTACCAGATGGCGCAAAGCTTCAAAAACAAGCAAATGCACCAGCGCCGCGACAAGACCCACCGATCCAAACCAGAAACCGGCCAACCAGCCTGATTTTTTCAAAATCGGCATATCAGTCCTGATTCAAACCTTGACCTGTGCGTTGTCGCAGCAAATACAAAGGGCGGCGTTTGACTTCGTCATAAATCCGCCCCACGTACTCGGACATGATGCCCAGCGCCAGCAACTGGATACCGCTGAAGAACATGATGCTGACCACCAGCGTGGCATAACCAGGAACCTGGATGCCCCAATAAAAATACTCCAGCAAAACCCATGCAATGTAAAACATGGAGGCCAGCGAAAGCAGCAGACCGGATAAGGTCAATAACCGCAAAGGGACGGTTGAAAATGCCAACATTCCCGTCAAAGCCAAGCGAAAAGCCCCACTCAAGCCAAAGCTGCTTTCGCCTTGCTGCCGAGGCAAAGGCTCATAGTCCAAAGCCATGTTGGAAAACCCAACCCAAGCGTACAAACCTTTCATGAAACGGTTGCGTTCCGGCAAAGCCCCCAAAGCCGCCACCACCCGTTTGTCCATCAAACGGAAATCTCCAGCATCGCGTGGAATTTTGACCCGACTGCCCCAATTGACCAAGCGGTAGAACCACCCCGTCAAAGAGGCGTGGAGGGCAGATTGGTCACTGCGCGTCCGGCGTATGGCATAGACAACATCCAGCCCTTCACGCCACTTTTGAAGCATGGTCGGCAAAAGCGCCACAGGGTGTTGTCCGTCCGCATCCATCAAGATGACCACATCACCGATGGCCGCGTCCAGTCCTGCCGTGATGGCGGCCTCCTTGCCAAAATTACGAGACAAATCCAGCACCACGATCTCGGGATATTGAACAGCCAGCGCATTGGCCACCTCTAACGTGTTGTCTCGACTTCCGTCGTTGACCACAATGATCTCGAACTGGTCCGTCATGGCTGCGATCTGCCGCTCAATTGCAGGCAATACCGCAGGCAGATTGAGTGCCTCGTTGTAAGCGGGAATCACGCAAGAAATCCGAGGCTTTGTCGGTCGAACGCATGTGCTGTCTTGATGCATTTTATATTTATAACAATTTTGAATGACAAATAGTTTCCAGACTTTCAACTGACCTCTACCTGACCTGATTTATAAAATAAAAAAACAAAGTCATGACGAATCAATGACAATCAAAGGTTAATCATTTACCGTGCAATTTCGTCTATGCCTGCGCATATAACTCTACTCGTCAGACGCTGGCCCTCTTTGGATCGCATCCACTGTGGCCAGTTTTTGCAAGCGGCCTCGCTTCAGAGTTCAAGCAGCGCCATCATCCTGATGGTTCTGTTTGGCTTGGCCTGGATTGGACATTTGTCATCCGTTGCCCTGACTGCTCCGATGGACAACATCGAACAATGGGTCTGGTCGCATTCACTTCAATGGGGCTATCACAAGCATCCACCATTGCCCACCTGGTTGTTGGCTTTGCCACAGTTGCTAACAGGGTCTACTGCGTTGACCAGCCAGATTCTAGGTGCTCTTTGCACGCTCGCTTCGGTGATGATTTTTGCCAATCTGATCCGCCAGATATGGGGTCAACAGCATGCATGGATTGCACTGCTGGCAGGTTTATGCATCACGTTTTACAACGGCCGACTCAACTATTACAACCACAATGTTTTGCTCATGTTGTGCGTGAGCATGAGCGCTCATTGCTGGTGGATGATCCTGACAACTGGACGAACACGTTGGTGGCTGGGTCTAGGCATTTCAGCTGGTTTGGGCATGCTCAGCAAGTACCAGTATTTACTGGTACTTGCACCCAGCACGTTCATGATCTGGCAACTCAAGCCTTGGCGTAACAAACAGCAGCTTAGAGGACTTGGCTTGGCGATTTTGGCAGCGACAGTGCTGTCTCTGCCACATCTGTGGTGGTTGCTGCAACAAGACATCGCCAACAGCCCCATTCGATATGCCTTGAAAACGTCTCGGCCCGACTTTTTACAAACCGCCATACCAATTACCAATCGACTGCACAGTGGCGTCTGGTTGATGGACCTGCTGTTCAACCGTTGCTTACCTGCTATCTTGATTTTGCTGATCGTGAAAGCACTTTGCCAACCGGTCACCACAGACCACAAGCCCAACAACAGCAACGCCATTTCCGGCAACCACTTCTTGCTGATTTGGGGGATCCTGCCCCCCCTGTGCATTACCTTGCTGGGATTGTTTCTGGGTATGGACCTGCAAATGCAATGGGGCACTGCTTTCGCCCTCTGGATCATTCCCCCGTTGATGATGCTTTTGAAGTTGCACCAAAGACAGGTACATCAAAAACACACATGGATCGTTTTGTCTTTTTTCGTGCTGATTCAAAGTCTGCTCATGGTTCACTCTTATCAGACTTCAGCCTTTGGATGTTGCGCACAGCCCGCGTCAACTCGCTGGAGACTGTTCAACAGTCCTGTATTGGCCAAAGAACTTGTGGACTCCGCCAGTGACAGCGTGGGCGGTCACTTCAAGGTCATTGTCGGTCCGGCCACAGCAGCGGGAGCTGTGGCCATGGCCATGGAAGACCATCCGAAAGTTTTGATTGACGGTAATTTGAAAATCAGCCCTTGGATTCATCACGAAGAACTTCAGGAGCCTGGTGTCATCCAGCTATGGGCTCCAAACACCGGACCTGCCACACAGACCAGACTGCCCAGTGGTTGGGGATGGAGTCCCTATCTCTCCCTGGCGCAGCAACCCAAAGCCGATCTGCCCACAAGGCCATGATCGGTGCATAGCACAAGACCTGCAAAGGGTCAGCGCGCAGGCCTGACCCTGTTGACACGTATAGGCCAATAAGGCGCCTCGCACTTTTCGGGCTGGCCAAGCCACCCAACACCACTTTTTTAAACCCACTGGCCCCGACGCTGGGAGATCAGGGTTTGCGTGAATGCGCACAATTTATTTTTTATGCACAATTTTCTAATCATGCAAAATTCAGCAAGCAATTCCACCTTGTCGGAGCAAGCCTTCCAAGTCTTGCGCGGCGATGTCTTGTCGGGTCGCCATGCGCCTGAAAGCAAACTCAAAGTCGATGCCCTGCAACAGATGTACGGTTTTTCCAGCAGCCCCCTGCGTGAAGCACTGAACCGTCTGGTGCAAGAAGGTCTGGTCAAAGCGGACGAGCGCCGGGGCTTTCGTGTCACCCCCATCTCGCCGTCGGATCTGGCCGACATCACCAAAATGCGCCTGATGCTGGACATCCCCGCCTTGATGGAGTCCATCAAGGCGGGCGATGACGCCTGGGAGGCGGAGATCGTGGCCGCATTCCACCGCCTCGAAAAAATCGAATCCCGTCTGCCCCAAGGCCCCGTCGTGCTGGACGCCGAATGGAGTCAACGCCACCGGGACTTTCACATGGCCCTGATCGCGGCCTGCCCCTCGGAGCGTCAACTGTCGTGGAGCATGAGCCTGTTTGACCAGGCCGAGCGCTACCGGCACTTTGCTGCCCGCAACCGCACGGCCTCGAAAAAGAAAGACGAAGAACACCGCACCTTGATGAAGGCTGTGCTTCGGCGTGACGGCCAGACAGCCGCCGCGCTGCTGTCCGAGCACATCCGCAGCACACAGACCAATGTGATGGCGGCCTTTGCATCACAACAGAAACAAAACACCTGAGCCGTTTCATCACCCTCTGCAGGAGACACACATGCTGAAAGTCACTCAACCCACCCCCTCCCATTTCGGCATCTATGTGACCGATGTCGAGAAGATGGTGCACTTTTATAAAACCGTGTTCGGCCTGATCGAGACCGATCGGGGGGTAGGCAAAACCTTCAAGGCCCCCTTGGTGTTCTTGAGTGCCAGTCCGCACCAGCACCACCAACTCGTGATCGCAGGGGGCCGACCCGCTGAGGCCACTTTCAGCACCGTGATGCAAATGTCTTTTGCAGTGCCCTCGATCCAGTCCCTGCGCGACCTGAAAGACAAAGCGATAGCCCTGGGTGCCAGCAAAGTCCTGCCCTTGAACCACGGCAACGCCTTGTCGGTTTATTTTGCAGACCCGGAAGGCAACACCGTCGAGATTTACATCGACATGCCGTTCTACATTTCGCAGCCCCACGGCGATCCGCTGGACCTGAGCCTGGACGACGCCACCATCTTGCGCGAGACCGAAGCCATCTGCAGACAAGATCCGAGCTTCATGCCCATTGCGCAATGGCAGGCCCAATTCGCCAACGCCCAATGAACCACACCCATTGAATCAACCTCTCTCAAGGACAACCCATGAAATTGCTTTCCTTCATCCACCAAGGCCGTGAAACCTGGGGCGCTCTGGTCGGCCCGGACGCCATCGTTGACCTGGGCAAGGCGCTGCCGCAATACGCCACGCTGACGGACTACATCGCCTCGGGGGCTTACCTGAATGCCAAACAGGATGTGGCCAACAAAACTGCCGATGTGAAGCTGGCCGACATCACCTTCTTGCCAGTGATTCCCAAGCCCGAGAAGATCGTCTGCGCCGTGCGCAACTACATGGACCACCACCAGGAAGTGCTGGCTGCAGGCATGCACCGCGAGCTGTCCGAAGAGCCACCCATCTTCTTGCGCGTGTGGCGCTCGCAAGTGGCGCACGGCCAACCCATCATCTGCCCCAAGGTGTCTGGCTCCCTGGACTGGGAAGGCGAGCTGGCCGTGATCATCGGCAAGGAAGGCCGCAACATCGCCGAGGCCGACGCCTTTGACCACGTGGCAGGCTACTCCTGCTACAACGATGGCAGCATCCGCGAATGGCAATTCCACGCCAAGCAAATCGCTTCAGGCAAGAACTTTGAATCCACCGGTGGCTTTGGCCCCTGGATGGTCACAGCCGACGAAATCGCGCCCAACCAGCAACTCAAACTGGTCACGCGCCTGAACGGCGAAGTGGTGCAATCGAGCCACACCGGCCACATGATCTTCTCGATTGCCAAGCTCATCAGCTATGCCTCCACCATCTTCACCCTGGTGCCCGGCGATGTGATCGCCACCGGCACGCCTGCGGGTGTGGGCTGGAGCCGCAAGCCCGCATGGTTCATGAAACCGGGCGATGTGTGCGAAGTCGAGATCGAGGGCATTGGCACCTTGGTCAACCCCATCGTCGCCCAAGCCTGAACATGAAAGCCATCCAAGTCCAGGTGCCCGGCGGGCCTGAGTGCTTGTTGCAGGTGGATCTGCCCGATCCGCTGCCTGGTCCTGGACAGGTGCGGGTCAAGGCCCACGCGATGGGCATCGGCCGTCCGGATGTCTTGATCCGCAAAGGCACTTACAAATGGATGCCGCCTTTGCCAACCATCCCCGGCGCCGAAATGGCCGGTGTGATCGATGCCATCGGTGAGGGCGCTGGGCCTTGGCAAATAGGTGACCGGGTGCTCGTGAGCGCACGCGAACTGGCACAACGGGGCGGCTGCTACGCCGAGGCCATCGTAGTGCCCCAAGACGCCCCTTACCTCTTGCCACCGGATATCGCCTTTGAAGATGCGGTCAGCCTGCCCAACTTGCAACTGGCCTTGGCGCTCATGCGCGTGGCGGGCGAGTGCCACCGCCAGCAGCCGCATGTGCTGATCACGGGGGCATCTGGCGGCGTGGCAGGCATGCTTTGCCAAGTCGCCAAACACCGGGGCTTCACCACCATTGGCGCCAGTCGAACCACGGACAAAAGCAGCTATTCACTCAGCCATGGTTTTGACCATGTGATCTGCACCAGTCAAGCCGATCTGAAAGATCGCATCCAGGACATCACCCAAGGCCGTGGTGTGGATCTGGTGTTTGATCACCTGGGCGGGCAACGCCTGATCGATGGCTTGCACAGCCTGGCACCGCTGGGCATGGTGGTGTCGTACAACATTGTCCAGGGTATGCCCACAGAAGATGTGTTCCAGGTGCTTCGAAATTTGCTGGGCAAGAGCCTGGCCGTGCGGTGCTTTTCAATGCACACCTTTGACGAAGACCCGCAGGCCAGACGCGCACTGATGCACGAAGCCATTGAGCTGATGGCCAAGGCGCAGGTCAAGGCACCGGAACACCGGATTTTCAAACTCAGTGAGGTTCGCCAAACCCATGAATTGCTCGATCAGGGCATGGTCAGCGGCAAGCTGGTGATGCAGCCGTGAAGTTCATGCATGCAAGCGTCCGAAGAGAAGCTGCATGCTTTATCCATCAGGAGACAAAATGCTTCGTCGAAATTTACTGATCGCTTTGAGCGCCAGTTCGCTGGCTCTGCCTTTTCAGGCGGTCGCTCAACCTTATCCGGAACGTCCCATCAAAGTGTTGCAAGGGTTCGCGCCCGGGGGCAATGCCGATGCAATTGCCCGCGCCGTGGGTCTGGAAATGAGCAAGGGCCTGGCACAGCCCATGGTGGTCGAGGCGCAAGCCGGAGCCGGTGGCACGATTGCGGCCACCACCGTGTCCAAGGCCAAGCCCGATGGCTACACCTTGCTCTTGGCCACGGGCGGGCACGCGGTGGCGGGGGCGCTTTACAACAACCTGGCTTACCGCACGGTGCAAGACTTCGAGATGGTCAGCACCATCACGTATTTCCCCTTTTTGATCGTGGTGCCCGCCAACAGCAAGTTCGCGAATTTGTCGACCTTGTTGGCCACGGCCAAAGCCAACCCCGAGCAAATCACCTATGGCACGGCAGGCATCGGCTCCACCCACCATCTGGCGGGCGAACTGCTGGCCAGCATGTCCAAAACACAATTGCTCCACATACCCTACAAAGGCGATTCGGGCTCCCTCACGGCCTTGTTGGCTGGTGACATCCCGATGATCATTGCGCCACCGACCGCGGTGATGGCCAACATCAAAGCGGGAAAATTGCGCGCCATCGCGACCACGGGACCACAGCGCTGGCCGGGCATGCCGGAGGTGCCCACCGTGGCCGAGCAAGGCGTGGCCGCTTATGACGTGCGTTCATGGGCTGGCCTGATGGCACCTGCAGGCACACCCCGCCCTGTGATCGACCGCCTCCATGCCGAACTGCAAAAAGCGCTGGTGGTGCCCGGCGTGAAAGCACGCCTGGAAGACATGGGCGGCGAGGTGCGAGGCAGCACCCCCGAAGAAATGAAAACCATGGTGGCCAGTCAGACCCAGAAATGGATTCAGGTCGTCAACGAAGCCAAAATCCCCAAGCAATAAATTCATCTGAACCAAGGACCCTGCATGTCATTGATACAAATTCGCAAACGCAGCCTGACGATCGAAACCACCTACCACGAAGGGGGGCCGGTCACGGACACACCGCTGAAACTGGCCGCCGCTTGTGCGGTGATCCAAAACCCTTATGCCGGACGTTACGAGCCTGACCTCATGCCCTTCATGGCCGAGCTGCGGTCTTTGGGCACCGTGCTGGCCCAAGAGCTGGTGGACACGCTGGGCAAGGACAACATCGAGGTCTACAGCAAGGCGGCCATCGTGGGCGTCAACGGCGAGATGGAGCACGGCGCGGTGTGGCATGAGGCGGGCGGCTGGGCCATGCGCTCGGTGCTGGGCGAACCCAAGGCCATGGTGCCCGCCAGCAAAGCGGTGGCCAGTGCCGGCTACCGTTTGATGGTGCCCCTGCATTACATCCACGCCAGCTACGTACGCAGCCACTTCAACAGCATGGAAGTCGGCATCCAAGACGCACCTCGCCCCAACGAGATCCTGTTCGCCCTGGTCATGGGCACAGGTGGCCGCGTTCATTCTCGGCTCGGTGGCTTGACCAAAGAGAAGGTCTCGGTCCACGACGGCCAACGTTGACCTGCAGACGCGCCGGCTCAACCCACTTAGCCCGGCCTGTCGGCGACTGGTCACTTCAGTGACTGATCGGGCCCAGGTTTCATCTCAAGATGATTCCTTTGCTTTTTTCATTACCGACCATGGTCACAGACGCACAACCGGTGCTCAGCCCCGAACAAGACGCCTATCTGCGCAGCCGATCCGACGCGATGGGCGCTTATCTGGTGCTGCATGCCTGGGGCGTCATTGCGCTGGCCATGGCGTTCTTCATCGCCTGGCCCAACCCCTTGAGCTTCATTGTGGCCGTGGTGCTCATTGGTGGACGGCAGCTGGGTCTGGCCATCTTGATGCACGATGCCGCACACCGCGCCTTGTTCAAGACCACCTGGCTTAATGACACCGTGGGCGCCTTCTTGTGCGGCTGGCCTGTGGGCGCCAGCCTCACGCTGTACCGGCCTTACCACCTGAGCCACCACCGTCACACGCAGCAAAAAGACGACCCCGACCTGATCCTGTCGGCGCCGTTTCCCATCAGCCAAGCCAGCTTCTGGCGCAAGATGCGGCGTGACATCCTGGGTGTGACGGGTTATCAGCGGCGCATGGAATTTTTCCGCATAGAGATGGGCGATGACCCCAGCCGCCTGCGACGCTGGAAGAACCTGGTCCACGCAGAAAAGCATTTCGTGCTGACCAATGCGCTCATTTTTGCCATCACGGCAGCGGCGGGCGTGTGGTGGGCTTACTTTGCGCTGTGGCTGTTGCCTTTGCTGACCTGGTACCAGGTGATCAGCCGCATCCGCAACATCGCCGAGCATGCGGTGGTGGGCGACAACAACGACCGGCTACGCAACACCCGCACCACCCTGACGAACTGGGGCATGCGCATGGTGCTGGCGCCGTACTGGGTCAACTACCACCTGGAGCACCACCTGTTTGTCTTCACGCCTTGCTGGAAGCTGCCTGCGGCGCACCGCCTGCTGATCGCACAGGGCTTTGGCCCGCGCATGGAATTGACGCAGGGTTACCGGCAAGTGCTGCGCAAGGCAATTTCAAATCCACACGATGACCCTGAGCACGGCACACCGGCCAATCAACGCAAACGCGCCGCCCTCATCTGACACCACGCCAAGGAGCCCACATGGTCCATCGTCTTGACCAACAAGTCGCCATCATCACCGGCGCCAGCCGCGGCATCGGCCGCGCCATCGCCGAGGCCTATGCCGCCGAAGGTGCCAGCCTGTGTCTGGTGGCCACCGATGTAGCCCGCCTGAGCGAAGTCAAAGATGCCTTGGGGCTGCCCGAAGACCGCATCATGACCGTGGGTCTGAACGTGACCGACCGCGACGCCTGCTTTGCGGCCGTGGCCCAGGTCGAGCAGCGTTTTGGCCGCGTGGATGTGCTGGTCAACAACGCAGGGGTGTACCGCGCCAAACCCTTCATGGACTATGTGCCGCAAGACTTTCAGGACATGCTGGACGTGAACCTGTTTGGCGTGCTGCACTTCACGCAGGCCTGCTTGCCGGGCATGCAGGCGCGTGAACACGGCCGCATCATCAACATGGCCTCCACGGCAGGCAAATGGGGTTCGCGCAACCAGAGCGCCTACAACGTGAGCAAGCACGCGGTGGTGGGCCTGACGCGGTGCCTGGCGCTCGAGGCCAGCCCTTACAAAGTGACGGTCAATGCGATTTGCCCCGGCTTCATCCAGACCGACATGGTCGAAGAGCTCAAGGCACAAGTGGCCAAGAGCACAGGCATCAGTGGCGAAGACATGGTCAAGGCCGCCCTGGCCCGCGTGCCGCTGGGCCGGGTGTTGGACCCGGACGAGATCGCCAGCCTGGCAGTGTACCTGGGTTCGGCCGAATCCAGGGGCATGACCGGCCAGTCCATCCATCTGGATGGCGGCATGGTCTTGAGTTGAGGTTTTTTCATCGGTTTTGTGAATCGAGACCAACGCTCAGACGCGTGTGAGACATGCGTTCGGGATAACCACTACAGCGAAGCTGCAGTGATGAACCCAGAATGACTGTGGCCATGCAGATGTCATGAAGCATGGCCCTTAACAGGAACCTTGTTCACAAGTCATGTCCAAAGATTTCATTCTCGAAACCCGCGAACTCGTCAAGGAGTTCAAGGGCTTTGTCGCCGTCAACGGCGTCAATCTGGGGGTCCAGCGCGGGCAGATCCATGCCTTGATCGGCCCCAACGGCGCAGGCAAGACCACAGTCTTCAACCTGCTGACCAAGTTCCTGATTCCCACACGTGGGCAGATTTTGTTCAACGGCCAGGACATCACCGCCGAAAAGCCCGCACAAGTGGCTCGCCGCGGTTTGGTGCGTTCTTTCCAGATTTCGGCCACCTTCCCCAACCTCACGGTGATGGAAAACGTGCGCATCGCCTTGCAGCGCAGCACCGGCATGTCCATGCATTTCTGGCGCTCCGAGCGCGTCCTCGACCAACTCAACGGCCAGGCCATGGCCTTGCTCGACGAAGTCGATCTGGGCAGCATGGCCGACCTGACGGCGGTGGAGCTGCCTTATGGCCGCAAGCGCGCCCTGGAAATTGCCACCACACTGGCCATGAACCCCGAACTGATGCTGCTGGACGAGCCCACACAGGGCATGGGCCACGAAGACGTGGACCGCGTGACGCAACTGATCAAGAAAGTCGGTGCCAACCGCACCATTTTGATGGTGGAGCACAACATGAATGTGGTCTCCAGCATTGCCGACACGATCAGCGTGCTGCAGCGCGGACAAGTCATTGCCGAAGGACCTTACGCCATGGTGTCTCAAAACCCCCAAGTGCTGGAAGCCTACATGGGCACCACCGACAACGAGCTGGAGGGTGCCCATGGCTGAGTCCGACGAATTCCTGCGCATCAGCAACCTGCACGCCTGGTACGGCGAATCGCACATCCTGCACGGCGTGGACCTGACGGTCCACAAGGGCGAAGTGGTCACGCTGCTGGGCCGCAACGGCGCAGGCCGCACCACCACCGTCAAATCCATCGTGGGTCTGGTGGGCAAGCGCACCGGCTCGATCACCATCAACGGCCGCGAGTCGATCGACATGGCGCCGCACCAGATCGCCAAGCTCGGCATCGGTTACTGCCCTGAAGAGCGCGGCATCTTTGCCTCGCTCAGCTGCGAAGAGAACCTGCTGCTGCCCCCCGTGATCGCCGGTGGCGGCATGCCCATCGACGAGATTTACGAGATGTTCCCCAACCTGCTGGAGCGCAAGAACAGCCCCGGCACACGCCTGTCGGGCGGCGAACAGCAAATGCTGGCCGTGGGTCGAATCTTGCGCACCGGCGCCAAGCTCTTGTTGCTCGACGAAATCTCCGAAGGTCTGGCCCCGGTGATCGTGCAGGCCCTGGCCCGCATGATCCTCTCGCTCAAGGCCAAGGGCTTCACCATCATCATGGTCGAGCAGAACTTCCGTTTTGCTGCGCCATTGGCCGACCGTTTTTACGTCATGGAGCACGGCCAGATCATCGAAGGCTTTGCTGCCAGCGAGCTGCAGGCCAAGATGCCCATGCTGCATGAATACCTCGGCGTTTGATTCACTTTTTCACCCATCCCACAGGAGACATCACCATGAAACGCAAACTTCTCGCAACGGCTGCTTTGGCTGCATGTGCATTGACCGGCACCGCCCACGCGCAAGTATCAGACAACGTGGTCAAGATCGGCGTGCTCAGCGACATGTCAGGCCCTTACTCCGACATCGGCGGCCCAGGCTCCGTGGTCGCAGCCAAGATGGCTGTAGAGGACTACATCAAAGCCACCAAGAGCACTCTCAAAGTGGAGATCGTCAGCGCCGACCACCAGAACAAGCCTGACGTGGGCTCCAACATCGCTCGCCAGTGGTACGACACCGACAAGGTGGACATGATCACCGACGTGCCCACATCGTCCGTCGGTCTGGCCATTGCCCAGATCACCAAGGACAAGAACAAAGCCCACGTGAACACCGGCTCGGCCACCGCCGACCTGACGGGCAAAGCCTGTAACGCCAACGTGGTGCACTTTCTGTACGACACCTGGATGCTGGCCAACGGCACAGGCAAGGCCATTGTCAAGAACGGCGGCACCAGCTGGTTCTTCCTGACCGCCGACTACGCCTTCGGTCACGCTCTGGAGCGCGACACCGAGGCCGTGGTGCTCAAGAACGGTGGCAAGGTCGTCGGCAAAGTCCGCACCCCCTTCCCGACACAAGACTTCTCGTCCTTCCTGCTGCAAGCCCAGGCCTCCAAAGCCAAGATCATCGGTCTGGCCAACGCAGGTGGCGACACCATCAACTCCATCAAGCAAGCGTCCGAATTTGGCATCGTCAAAGGTGGCCAGAACCTGGCCGGCATGTTGGTATTCCTGCCCGACGTGCATGCACTGGGTCTGGACAAAGCCCAGGGCCTGCTCTTGACCGAGACCTTCTATTGGGATCTGAACGACCAGACCCGCGCCTGGTCCAAGCGCTTTGCAGCCCTGCACGGCGGCAAGATGCCTTCGTCTGACCATGCCGGTGTTTATGCCGGTGTGCTCCATTACCTGAAGGCCGTGGATGCCGCCAAGACCGACGATGGCAGCAAAGTGGTGGCCAAGATGAAGGAACTGCCGACCGACGACGTGTTGTTCGGCAAAGGGAGCGTGCGCGCCGATGGTCGCAAGATTCATCCCGCCTACCTGTTTGAAGTCAAAAAGCCTTCCGAGTCCAAAGGCCCTTACGACTACTACAAGGTCGCTGCCACGATTCCTGCCAACGAAGCTTTCCGCCCTCTGAATGAAGGCGACTGCCCTCTGGTCAAGAAGTAATTCAACCTCTGTTCACGCAAGCCTGAAATCACCATGGAAATCTTTGGCATTCCCTCTCAAGCGCTGTTCGGGCAGCTGCTGATCGGACTCATCAATGGGTCCTTTTATGCGCTGCTCTCCTTGGGCCTGGCCGTGATTTTCGGCTTGCTGAACATCATCAACTTCTCACACGGCGCCCAGTACATGCTGGGCGCCTTTGTGGCCTATCTGGGCCTGAACAAGCTGGGCGTCAACTATTGGTTGGCCCTGGTCCTGACCCCGCTCATTGTGGGCGCCAGCGGTGTGCTGATCGAGCGCACCATGCTCAAACAGCTCTACAAGCTCGACCACCTCTATGGTCTGCTGCTCACTTTCGGTCTGGCCCTGATCATTCAAGGTCTGTTCCGCAACGAATTCGGCTCTTCAGGCATGCCTTATCCGGTGCCTGAAGTCTTCCAAGGCGCCTTCAACACCGGCTTCATGTTCCTGCCCAAATACAGGGCGTGGGTGATCGTTGCTTCGCTGGTCGTGTGCCTGTCCACCTGGTACGTGATCGAGCGCACCAAGCTAGGCGGCTACCTGCGCGCCGCCACCGAAAACCCGAGCCTCGTGCAGGCCTTTGGCATCAACGTGCCGCGCATGATCACCCTGACTTATGGCTTTGGTGTGGGCCTGGCAGCACTGGCCGGCGTGATGGCTGCGCCGATCTACCAGGTCAACCCCACCATGGGCGCCGACCTGATCATCGTGGTGTTTGCCGTGGTAGTGGTGGGGGGTATGGGCTCCATCATGGGTGCGATCTTGACGGGCTTTGGATTGGGTCTGATCGAGGGCCTGACCAAAGTGTTCTACCCCGAAGCATCCAATGTGGTCATTTTCGTGATCATGACCATCGTCCTGCTCATCAAGCCCGCCGGTCTGTTCGGCACACAGAAGTAACACCATGTCCAACGCGATTTCTGCCTCTTCATCGGCCAAATCCTACAAACACCAATGGGTGGCATTCGCTCTCATGGCGGCCATCCTTGCGGTCACCCCCATGTGGGTCTACCCGGTCTTTCTGATGAAGGTGATGTGTTTCGCTTTGTTTGCGAGCGCCTTCAACCTGTTGCTGGGCTTTGGTGGCCTGCTGTCCTTCGGTCACGCCATGTTCATGGGCTCGGCCGGGTATGTCGCCGCTTACTCGGCCAAGTCCTGGGGGCTCAACCCCGAACTGTGCGTGCTGCTGGGTACGGTGTCATCGGCCACATTGGCGCTGGTGGTGGGCCTGCTGGCCATCCGCCGCCAAGGCATCTACTTTGCAATGATCACGCTGGCACTGGCCCAGATGGTGTTCTTCTTTTGCCTGCAAGTGCCGTTCACCGGGGGTGAAGACGGCATCCAAGCGGTACCACGCGGCAAATTGTTTGGCTTGATGGACCTCGAAGACAACTTCAACATGTACATCTTCGTGCTGAGCATCTTCTTGCTGGGCTTCTTGCTGATCTGGCGCGTGATCCACTCGCCCTTCGGTCAGATCCTCAAAGCCATCCGCGAGCACCCCGACCGTGCCACGTCACTGGGTTATGACACGGACACCTTCAAGTTGTTGGCCTTTGTGATCTCTGGTGCCCTGGCCGGCACAGCGGGCGGCACCAAGGCCCTCGTGTTTCAGTTGGCATCGCTGACCGATGTGCACTGGTCCATGTCGGGCGAAGTGGTGTTGATGACTTTGGTGGGCGGCATGGGCACCTTGTTCGGCCCCCTGGTGGGCGCCGCCGTGATCGTCAGCATGGAGAACTACCTCGCCCATCTGGGGGCATGGGTGACCATCATTCAAGGCTTCATCTTCGTGGTCTGCGTGTTGGCTTTTCGCCGCGGCATCATTGGCGAGATCGCCAACTGGATCAAGAAGCCGCTGTAATCTCTGCGGCGTTCATGCAAAAGGCCTGCTCGATGAGCAGGCCTTTTTTGTGGCTTGCGCAAAAACTCAGCGCATGAAGTTCTTCACATAGTCCCCGCCCAAGCCTACATTTTCAAAGTGAGCTCGGTATTTCTCGATGCGGGTGAAGACATCGTCGTAACCGGTGGCGTTGCCTTGTGTGTCCACATACATCAGCGCGCCGTGGACGGTGAACATGGTGACCATGTCCTGACAATCGTCGGGCACCACCAGTGTGTGGGTTTCGCCAGGCGGCTCGTACACATAGCTTCCTTGCACGGCCACCCAGTCGTGCTCCAGGTACAGCCATTTGCCACGCAAGACATAGGCATGCACCATGCCCGAATGGCGATGCCGTTGCAGCAAACCCGAACGCTTGACCTTGAGCAGGTGCACATAAAAACCACCGCTCACATTCAAATGCAAGGGGCGCGACCAGATGCCGGGGGCAATGGGTGCCCACAGGCGCTCGTCATCGGTGTCCACATCGGGGATGACCATGTCGGGTGACATGCCCCAGGGTTGTGGCTTGGCATACGGAACCCGATCATCCGAAGCGGCTGGTGGGGTAGCGACTGTGTTCATGGCGGTCCAGTTCAATCAAAAGGACAGCGTAAAAGCCACCGCAAAAGCTGTCAGCACTGTGCGCGACAGCGGGTCGCGCAGGTGCCAAGGCCTCACGTTCGATCAGTGGCCTGCGAAAGAAACGAGCGTGAACAGTTTCAGGCCCGAGTCCTGGATGCGCTGCGAACCACCCAGCTCGGGCAAATCCACGATGGCTGCGCCTTCGAGCACGATGGCGCCCAATTTTTCGAGCAACTTTTTGCCCGCCATCATGGTGCCGCCGGTGGCGATCAAATCGTCGATCAACAGGACACGCTGACCGGGCTTGACGGCATCGGTGTGCAGCTCGACCGTGGCACTGCCGTACTCCAGCTCGTAGGTTTCTTCCACCGTGGTGAAGGGCAACTTGCCTTTCTTGCGGATGGGCACAAAACCCAAACCCAATTCATAAGCCACCACCGAGCCCAAAATGAAACCACGCGCATCCAGACCCGCCACCACATCGGGGCGCAAGGCCGGGTCCATGTAGCGGTGCACGAAGGCATCGATCAGCACACGAAAAACGCGGGGATCTTGCAAGAGCGGCGTGATGTCGCGGAACTGCACACCGGGCGCGGGCCAATCGGGCACCGTTCGGATGTGGCTTTTGAGGTAATCGTTGACGTTCAGTTCCTGCATGGCTTCAGCCCCGTGATAGTTTCTGCTCGGCCACCGCCAAGCTCTGTGATTTGCCAGACAGGACTAAGGTGTCGCCTATCTTCAACTCGGACGCGTCAGTGACCGCCTCGGTGTGGCCATTGGCGCGGCGCAGACTGACCACGCGCACACCCACGGCGTGAAAAGCCAGGTCCTGCACCTGCTTGCCCAGCCAGGGCGAGGCCAGTGGCATGCTGACCGTGGTCAGGCGTTCGTGGTCGATCTCGTCCAGCGTGTCGTCATCGGCACCATGAAAGTAACCGCGCAAGAGGTTGTAGCGGGCATCGCGCTGGTCTTGCACCAGACGGATCACGCGCCGCATGGGCACGCCCACCAGCGCCAGCGCATGGCTGGCCAGCATGAGCGAGCCTTCCAGCGCCTCGGGCACCACTTCGGTGGCACCGGCCAGTTGCAACTTTTCCAGATCCAGATCGTCTTGTGTGCGCACGATCACCGGCACCTGTGGGGCATGGCCATGGGCATGGTCGAGCACCTTCATGGCGGCGGGCACATCCAGGTAGGTGATCACCACCGCGCTGGCACGGGCCAAGCCTGCGGCCATGAGCGACTGCAAACGCCCGGCGTCGCCAAACACCACCGAGTCGCCCGCTGCAGCGGCCTGGCGCACACGGTCCGGATCCAGGTCAAGCGCCATGTAGGGGATGTTCTCTTTTTCCAGCATGCGCGCCAGGTTCTGGCCACAGCGGCCATAGCCGCAAATGATCACGTGTTGGCTCGTGTTGATCGACTTGCGGGCGATGGTGGTCATCTGCAGCGATTGCTGTAACCATTCGCTGGCCACCAGCTTCATCACGATGGTGTTGCTGTGCATGATGATGAATGGCGTGGCCAACATGGACAGCACCATGCTCGCCATGACCGGATTGAGCAAAGCGGGTGGGATCACCCCGTTTTGCGAACCCAGCGTGAGCAGCACAAAACCGAATTCACCGGCCTGTGCCAGATACAGGCCCGTGCGCAAGGCCACACCGTTGGTGCCGCCTGTGGCTTTGGCCAAAGCGGCCACCAGCAACAGTTTGAACAGCACCGGCAAGGTGGTCAGCACCAGCATCAGGGGCCAGCGCTCGAACACGATGTGCCAGTCGAGCATCATGCCAATGGTGATGAAAAACAGGCCCAGCAAGATGTCATGGAAAGGGCGGATGTCCAGCTCCACCTGGTGTTTGTATTCGGTCTCCGAAATCAGCATGCCTGCGATGAACGCCCCCAGCGCCAGGCTCAGCCCCGCCAGTTCGGTCACCCAGGCCAGTCCCAGCGTGACCAGCAAGAGGTTGAGCACAAACAGCTCTTCGCTCTTGCGCCGGGCCACCAGCGTGAGCCACCAGCGCATCACCCGCTGACCACCGGTCAAGAGCAAGGTGATCAGCACAACCGCCTTGGCACCGGCCACCAGCAAAGCTTCGAACAATTCTTCCGGGGGCGAGCCCAAAGCCGGGATCAAGACCAGCAAAGGCACCACCGCCAGATCCTGGAACAGCAGCACACCCACCACGCGTTTGCCATGCTCGCTCTCGAGCTCCAGCCGGTCGGCCATCATCTTGATCACGATGGCGGTGCTGCTCATGGCCATCGCGCCCGACAGGGCCAAGGCGGTGTGCCATTCCATCTTCCACAGACTGGGGGCGAGCACAGCCAGAAAAAGCGAGGCGAAGGTCACAATGACCAAGGTCAACACCACCTGCAACAAGCCCAGGCCAAACACATGCCGACGCATGGAGCGCAGCTTGGGCAGGTTGAACTCCAGCCCGATCACGAACATCAAGAACACCACGCCGAACTCGGCCAGGTGTTTCACACCTTCGGAGTTTTGCGCCAGCGCCAGCGCATTGGGCCCGATCACCACGCCCACCGCCAGATAGCCCAACATGGGCGGCAGCTTGAGCATGCGGCAACCCACCACGCCCAAAACGGCGGCCAGCAGGTACAGCAGTGTCAACTCAAGAGCGCTCATGCTTTGATGGTACCAAGCCCGCGTGACAAATTTGTGAGTCTGTCCACCTGGCGCAAGGTCTTGCGACCCGATGGCGCACCCGAGCAGCACCTGCCCTGGTCGACCGATAAAATGGCCCCATGCCCGCTCACAACGCACAAACCCTCCAACTCGCTCGCGAGACCCTCGACATCGAAGCCGCCGCGCTGCTGGGCCTCAAAGCCCGGCTTGACGAACGCTTTTTGAACGCCGTTGACATGATGCTCGGCGTGCAAGGCCGCGTGGTGGTCACCGGCATGGGCAAGAGCGGTCACATCGGCCGCAAGATCGCTGCCACACTGGCCTCCACCGGCACACCCGCGATGTTTGTGCACCCGGGCGAAGCCAGCCACGGCGACCTGGGCATGATCAAGACGGTGGACGTGGTATTGGGCATCTCCAACAGCGGCGAAAGCGACGAGCTGGTGGCCATCTTGCCGGTGCTCAAGCGTCAGGGCGTGCCCCTGATCGCCATGACCGGAGGCCTGACCTCGTCGCTGGCCCGCCATGCCGATGTGGTGCTGGACACCTCGGTCGAAAAAGAAGCCTGCCCCTTGAACCTGGCGCCCACCGCCAGCACCACGGCCCAACTGGCCATGGGCGATGCGCTGGCCGTGGCTCTGCTCGATGCACGCGGCTTCAAACCCGAAGACTTTGCCCGCTCGCACCCCGGCGGCTCCTTGGGTCGCAAGCTGCTCACCCATGTGAGCGATGTGATGCGCCAGGGCGACGAAGTGCCCCGCGTGGGCCCTGACACCGGTTTCTCGGACCTGATGCGCGAGATGAGCAGCAAGGGCCTGGGTGCCTCGTCTGTGGTCGATGCGGACGGCCGCGTACTGGGCGTGTTCACCGACGGCGACTTGCGCCGCCTGATTGAAAAGGGCACCGACCTGCGCGGCCTCAAAGCCAGCGATGTGATGCATGCACAACCACGCACCATCGCCGCCGAAGCGCTGGCCGTGGAAGCGGCCGAGATGATGGAGCTGCACCGCATCACCAGCATCCTTGTGGTGGACGAGGGCGGTCGTCTGTGCGGCGCCATCAACACCAACGACCTGATGCGTGCCAAGGTGATCTGACATGCCAACCCCTGTTCGCCCTCTCGTCCCCGCCCTGAACTACGCACCCGAATTGCTGCTGCAGGCGTTAGGCATCCGCGTGGCCTTTTTCGATGTCGATGGCGTGCTGACCGATGGCAGTCTGTACTTTTCGGAATCGGGTGAAACACTCAAACGCTTCAGCACATTGGACGGCCAAGGCCTCAAGCTCCTGCAGCAAGCGGGCATCACGCCGGTGGTCATCACCGGCCGCGACTCGGCGCCGCTGCGCCTGCGCCTCAAAGCGCTGGGCATCACGCATGCGCGCTTTGGCACCGAAGACAAACGTCCGGCCGCCGAAGCATTTCTGAGCGAGCTGGGCCTGAACTGGTCGCAAGCGGCGGCCATCGGCGACGACTGGCCCGACCTGCCGGTGATGCAGCGCGTGGCTTTTGCCTGCTCGCCCGCCAACGGCCACGCACAGGCCCTGGCCATCGCACACCATGTCACCGCCGAGCGTGGTGGCGAAGGGGCTGCCCGTGCCTTTTGCGACCTGCTGCTGGTCGCCAGCGGCCATTACGCCCGCTTGCTGGCCCAGGTGGGCGTGAGTGCGCACAAGGGCGCCTCGGCATGAAAGCGGTCAGCCTGTTACGCCGACTGCTGGACCGGCTGTCGCTGTACCTGCCACTGATCCTGATGGGCTTTCTGGCACTGGGCAGCTGGTGGCTGGTGCGCAGCATGCCTGCCATGGTCTATGTCGACGAGAACAAGCCTGTGCGCAAAGAGCCTGACTACCGACTGGAAAATTTCTGGGTCAAATCTTTCGACACCACGGGCCGCATGGCTCGGGAAGTGGGTGGTGACACCGGGCGCCACTATCCCGATGTGGATGAATTGCACATCGACAAAGTCCGCATTTATGCCGAGAGCGAAAAAGGGGTCAAGATCAATGCGAAAGCCTTGACCGGCATCGCCACAGGCGATGGCGAGCGCGTCACCTTGATCGGGCAAGCACAGGCGGTGCGCGAGGCCGATGCCCAATCGCCACGCACTGAACTGCATGGCGAGCGCTTGCTGGCCCTGCCCAAAGAAGAACGACTGCTGTCATCAGACCCGGTGCGCATCACACGCGAGCGCGATGTGTTCACCGCCCAGACCCTGAACTTCAACAGCCAGACTGGTGAGTACCTGCTCGAAGGTCGTGTGCGCGGCCTGCTGCTCCCCAAGCCCTGAGAACGCATGCAACTGGTTTTCATCACCGGCGGCTCCAGCGGCATCGGCCAGGCCATGGCCAGAGCCTGTCTGCAAAAAGGTTGGCGCGTGGCCTTGGTGGCACGGCGTCTGGACGCACTGAAAAGCTGGGCCACCGAGACCACGCAAGAACTGCATCTGACCGCCGATCGGATTGGTATTTTTGGCGCAGACGTGCAAAACCCGGACAGCATCATTGCCGCAGCCGAGCTATGCATGACGCAAATGGGCCTGCCTGATCTGGTAATCGCCAATGCAGGCATCAGCCTAGGTGTGGACACGGCAGAACGCGCCGACCTGGCCGTCATGCGCCAAGTGATGGAGACCAATGTGTTTGGCATGGCAGCAACGTTTCACCCCTTTATCCATGCCATGCAGCAACGGGGTTCGGGCCGCCTGGTCGGCATCGCCAGCGTAGCGGGCATCCGTGGCCTGCCGGGTCATGCCGCTTACTGCGCCAGCAAGGCCGCGGTGATCAGCTATTGCGAGAGTTTGCGCGGCGAGCTTCGTGCATCCGGGCTGAAGGTCATCACCATCGCGCCAGGTTATGTGGCCACACCGCTGACCGAGCGCAACCGCTACCCCATGCCCTTTTTGATGAGCGCCGAAGACTTTGCCAAGCAAGCCTTGCGCTGTATTGAAAAGGGCACAAGCTACCAGGTCATCCCCTGGCCCATGGGCGTTGTGGCCAAGATCTTGCGCTGGCTGCCCAATGCGTTGTTTGACCGTGTGCTGCAAGGCCGTCCTCGCAAGCACCGCCATACGGACAACTGAAGTTCAGAAACAACAAAGCCCTGCAGAACAGGGCTTTGTCGAGATTCAACGACTGAGCGTTAACTCAGCCGAGGGCATCTATCAGTAACCGCCGCCGTAGCCGCCGCCGCCTTCGCGACGACCACCACCGCTGCCGCTGCCGCCACGTGGGCCAGCGCCGTAGGGGCTGCGGAAACCGCCGCCACCACCTTCACGGCCACCGCCGCCGCCGTAACCGCCGCCGCCTTCACGGCCGCCGCCGTAGCCGCCACCGCCTTCGCGACGACCGCCACCAAAGCCGCCACCACCACCGAAGCCGCCGCCGCCAGTGCGGGGAGGACGTGCTTCCATTGGGCGGGCTTCGTTGACCACCACATTGCGGCCACCCAAAGGCTGACCGTTCATGCCGTTGATCGCTGCTTGGGCTTCGTCATCGCTGCCCATTTCCACAAAGCCGAAGCCTTTGGAGCGGCCAGTGTCACGTTCCATCATGACCTTGGCGCTGGTCACAACACCGAATTCACCAAAAGCTTGTTCCAGATCG
>Ga0228700_1000155_pt1 | contig 68774 bp, 66 predicted proteins | sample McNCre317_Aug_MG_FD_178019 | JGI IMG/M metagenome (GOLD analysis project Ga0228700, IMG submission 178019) | Freshwater microbial communities from McNutts Creek, Athens, Georgia, United States - 3-17_Aug_MG | ecosystem: Environmental > Aquatic > Freshwater > Creek | place: USA: Georgia...
AGCTTTTGTTGGGTTTCTTCGATTTCAATGCGAATCAAACGACGCAACTCCACCAAGGCCTCATGGTGGGTTTCAAAGTTTTGCAGCATGACGTAGGTGTCCGCATCAAATGTACACAGCACCTCGTGCGAGACGGCTTCGTAGCGGTTGTGGCGCTCAATCACATACCAGGTATTTTGAAAATCCATACCGTCCTCACTTACTCGTTGGCGAGTAGATTGAAATTCTTAAAAGCCTTTAGCAAAGGCTCATGCGCTGTCGAGCTGACGCGCATCAATGGCGGACGCACCAGCTCCCATTCAGTCTGGTGGTAATGCAACGACAGGAAAAGCTTGAGTGCTGCAATCATGGGTTGATCGCCTATAGCCGTCATCAACTCTGTCACACGGTCATCAGGTTTTCTGACCTTCATGCCACTCATCACCGTGGTTTGCGTTGCCGTATCGTGAGACAGGATGTGCTGAATCACAATGGGAATCAAGTTGGCCAATGCAGACAAGGTTGCAGCAGGTTTGAGCACGACCAGATTGGCCTCATGGGTTGGTATCACCGCCAGCTGAGGCGTGAAAGAACGCATCAAGTCCAACGTGTGCGACGGATGAATGTCTTGATCAACAATGCCAGCAAGCACCGATGGAAATTCACGCCTCAGTTCACTGATGGTGGCTTCTGCCACATCGAGCCGAGAGGCGCCGCCCAATTGATGCAAATACAGCTGCCACGGGCTCAGATTCACCTGTCGAATCAATTGCCGAAAAAAATCCAGCATGGCAGCTTGACCAATCGGCTGGTAATGCAAAGGAGGTGCGACCAAGAAGCGCTGAACCCCTGCCTTGTGGGCACTTTTGATAAGTTGCACCGCATCGGTCATGGTGGTCGAACTGACGCCAAGCATCAGATCTTGCGCCGGTATGCCCGAGCTGATGAGATGCGTGAGGGCATCGAGTTTTTCAGCGTTAGAAAAACAGGCCCCTTCGCCTGCATACCCAAAAATAGCGAATCGCTGGACACCTTTGGCTGACAAGTTGCGCACATGTGCGCACAAGCGCATCACATCGACATTGAAATCAGATTTCAGTGGGGTTAGCACATCGACCCAAACACTGGGTAAACGTTCCGGGTGTGCGGCGGGTTGAAGCATCCTCGACACTCACTGTTCAGTAGAAAGAATACATGATAGCGACTCTGCATTCACACCAGCACACTGGATATCCCTTGCTCTTGATTGAAGTGAATCACAAGCGACAACAAGGCCTTTCAAGCAACTCCAAATGAGCGCTCTCTCTTCATAATAGGCCCATTGATGAATTGAACAGAAAATTGGACATATGAATTTTTGGCGCACGCTAAATCTTGACATTGAAGGAGCCTTTTCCTTCGTCGACATCGCTGGCGGATTAATCATTTGTGTTCTGGCCATTTGGTTTGGCACCTCGTTGGCCAAAAAACAAGCCCGCGCCTTTTCTAACCAACAAGCTATAGATAGCTCAGCAAACGCACAAGACAACGGTAATTTGCCGGGTGTGAACTTTTTCGATTACGGTGACATGCGGTTCCTGCATTTGGCCAGCCCTGCCGTGCAAGGTTCGATGAAGCTCAGCAAACCGTTTGACATTCACCTCGACTACCAACAACGCATGATGGCTTGGCTGTTGTTGGCTGATTTAGATCAAATCTGCCATCAGCATGCCATGCAACTGGGCTTGGGCGCCGCATCCTTGACCAAGTTCTGCCACACGCAGTTGAACATGCATGCCACTGCGGTTGAATTGAATCCGCAAGTCATCAGCACATGTCGAAGCTGGTTTCATTTGCCCGGTGACAACGACAAATTACAGGTGCTGCTGGCCGATGCGGCCGATGTGGCGCGTCAATCTGTATGGCATGGACGTATCGATGCGCTGCAAGTCGATTTGTACGATCAGGAAGCCAATTGCCCTGTGCTCGACACCGAGGGCTTTTACCGTGATTGCCGTGATTTGTTGACACTCGACGGTTGCATGACCGTCAACCTGTTTGGTCAGGCTTGCAACACCCACGACAGCATCCAAAAAATTGCAGCGGCTTTTGGTGCTGGGGCGGTGTGGTCTTTCAAGCCCACCGCCGCAGGCAACACCATCGTGCTGGCTTGGCGTCAACCTCATGTGTTTGACAAAACGCACTTACAGTCACAGGCTCAAGCCATTGAAGCGCGTTGGCCCTTGCCTGCCACCAAATGGTTGAAAGCACTGGCGCCCATCGCTTGATGTACCGTTTTCCCTATCGAGCACATCCACACAGGAGATCTATGCGTTTACACAACAAAATCGTCGTCATCACCGCAGCCGGACAAGGCATCGGTCGTGCCGCAGCCATCGCCATGGCAGCGGAAGGCGCGCAGGTGTGGGCTACCGATATCAATCAAACGGCTCTGGCAACTCTGTCGGGCATTCCCAATATTCAAATCGCTTTGCTTGATGTGCTTAAGCAAGATGAGATTCAACGATTTTTTGAAAAATTACCCGTGGTCGATGTGTTGTTCAATTGTGCTGGCGTGGTTCACAACGGAACGGTCTTGCAAGCACACAATGCGGATTGGGACATGGCGTTCAATCTGAACGCACGCGCGCAGTTTTGGGCCATCCAAGCGGTACTGCCCAAAATGCTCAAGCAAGGACGCGGCAGCATCATCAACATGGCCAGCGTTGCCAGCAGTATCAAAGGATTGGCCAGCCGTTTTGTGTACGGCGCATCCAAAGCTGCCGTCATTGGCTTGACCAAAGCCGTAGCAGCCGACTATGTGACGCAAGGCATTCGTTGCAATGCCATTGCACCGGGCACGGTTGATACACCCTCGCTGGCCGATCGCATCAATGCCTACGATGATCCCGTCCAAGCGCGTCAGAATTTCATTGCGCGCCAACCGATGGGGCGTCTTGCGGTGGCCGAAGAGATTGCCCCTGTGATCGTTTTTCTAGCCAGTGACGAGGCGCAGTTTGTGACCGGTCAAACGTATGCAGTTGACGGTGGCATGACCATTTAACAACCTGTGTGAACCCAGCCATCAATTTCAAAATTTTCATGTATCCACAATCCCTCCTGAATCGCCGCGCTGCTCTTTTAAGAGCAGCAAGTTCACTCATTGCGACTGCCGCTCTGCCATCTATGGCATCGTCCTGGCCAAGTAAAACGCTTCGCATCATCGTGCCTTTCGCACCGGGCGGTGGCGCAGACGTTTCTGCGCGTGTGCTGGCTGAATTGTTAGCACCTCAGTTGGGGCAAGCTGTCATTGTTGAAAACAAACCTGGCGCGGGCAGCGCAATTGGCGTCAATGCGGCCGCGCAAAGCAAAGATGGCCATACCCTGCTGATGGGCAGCAACAGCATGGTGATTAATCCATCGTTCAATCCCGCCATTGGTTATGACGTCGCGCGCGACTTCGATGCGGTGGGCATGGTTTCGGCACAACCGCTGGTATTGGTTGTCCCTGCCAATTCAACCATCCAATCTGTCTCCCATCTGATCGCCCAATACAAAGGCAAGGCCGATCAATTGACAGCCGGCAATAGCGGCAAGGGAACGCTGGCTCACCTGACATCCGAAATTTTTGAAGCCGAAACGGGTGTGCCTTTGACGCCCATTCCATACAAAGGCGAAAGTGCCTTGATGCCAGATTTGATCAGCGGTCAGGTGTCCATGGGCTTTTTGAATTTGCCCAGCGTTGCCACGCACATTAAGTCAGGAAAACTGCGCGCATTGGCCCTATCAGCCCCCCAGCCCTTACCCGAGCTGCCAGGCGTTCCTACATTCAGATCGTTGAATCTGCAAAGTCTGGAAGTGCAAGGATGGGCAGCCCTGTTAGCGCCCAAAGGCTCTATCCCCGAGGACGGTATGACACGTTTGGAAACCCTGCTCACGCAGGCTCTGGCTTCTGAAACAGTCAAAACTCGATTCGCAGCGCTCAATGTCAGCCCTGTGATCTTGAGTCGTCAAGCAACCACCAATTTTTTGAAAAATGAAGGCACGCGCTACGGCAAAGTCATCAAAGAGCGCGGGATCAAGCCAGAATGAATAAACCATCCACACACTCGCCCCCCACCTTCACGTGCGATGTATTCGTGTGCGGCGGAGGCGTTGCAGGAACGATAGCCGCTGTAGCGGCCGCTCGCAACGGTGCGCGCGTCTTCTTGGCTGAGCGTTATGGCTTTTTAGGTGGCAACGCTACGGCTGGCGCAGTCGCACAATTCAACAGCTGGCAAACTGCAAATGGACGCAAAGTTGTCGCAGGTCTTGCAGATGAAGTGGTTCAACGCTTGCGCAGCTATGGAGCAGCCGCCGATCATCAGGTGTTTGTCATGTCGACAGGCCACACCATGGACCGCGTCGAATATGCCCCCGAGATCTTGAAACTGGTGCTGGATGACATGGTTTGCGAAGCCGGTGTTCAACCCCTGCTGCATGCGCAACTGCTGGATGTCGCATGTGAAGGACGATGCGTCAAATCTGTCCAGATGTTGACAAAAAGCGGCGTCATCACCATCGAACCCCGGGTGCTGATTGACGCCTCGGGAGATTTAGATGCGCTGCGCAAAGCAGGTGGAACGTTTTTACCTTTGTCAGAAGGTGAGTCACTGCAACCGGCGACGATGATGTTTCGCTTTGGTCCCGTCGACTTTGAGCGTTTCAATCAAACGTCCAAGGAAGACATCAAGGCATTGGCCAAACGCGGTTTTGAAACAGGTGCTTTAGCCCGTGCTGCACTGCATGCCTCTCGCAACCCTTATTCTGATGATGCTTGGTTCAACATCAGTCGACTCAGTGTCGATGCCACAGATGCATTGGCGCTGGGTCAAGCAGAAATGGAAGGTCGCCAACAAGCCTGGCGCGCCGCAACCTTTATACGCACCCATGTGCCCGGATGCGAATCTGGACAGCTGCAAGCATTTGCAACCCAAGTCGGTATACGCGAAACACGGCGGGCACAAGGTGATCATGTTCTGACAGCGCAAGAGTTGCTCACGCCCGTTGTGTTTGAAGACGCCATTGCAGCAGGGGCGTACCCCATCGACATTCACCCTGCACAAGGCGGCGATTTGATTTACAAGGCCATGGATGAAGACCATGCCTACCAAATCCCGTACCGCAGTTTGATTCCCATCAGCTTGGATAACGCCTTGGTTGTTGGCAGAGGCATTTCAGCAGACCATGAGGCTTTGGCCGCTATTCGCGTGATGACCATTTCAATGGCCGTGGGACAAGCCGCAGGCACGGCAGCGTCCTTGGCGTGCAAAGACCAAGCGGGGAATGTCTCTGTCAGATCGTTGAACCGTCAAACGCTTCAAACAAGCTTGGCTCAAAGCGGCGCTATCTTGAAATAGCCACAACACACCTGCGAGTTTGCCTGTAATTCGTCGCTTGCGACGATTTTCTAGCCGATGTACGCCACTTAAGCTTGGCAACAATCCACTCCCTTTCTCTCCTATGCGACAAAAATCCCGCGCCGTCATTGCCCGAGATCACTCCGGCACCGTCACCGTTGAAGACATTTGGGTCGAAGCCCCGCGCCATGGGGAAGTCATGGTCAAGATGGAAGCCTGCGGCGTGTGCCACAGTGATTTGTCCACGGCCAAAGGTGTCATCCCCCTGCCCCCGCCCGTCGTGCTGGGCCACGAAGGGGCAGGCCATATCGTGTCGGTGGGTGAAGGCGTCAAAGGTTTGGCGGTGGGCGACCGCGTGATCACCTCTTTTGTGAGCATGTGCGGACACTGCCGATATTGCACTACCGGCCGCCCGCAGCTGTGCGATCAAAACAGCCGAACTACGTTCACCTTGCCTGACGGCACGGTACGCACCTTTGACATGGCCAACCATGCATTAAACGTCTTGTGCGGCTGCGGCGTGATGTCTGAGTACGCCACGCTACACATGGACAACCTGGTCAAGGTCGATCAACCTGACATTTCCATGGAATGCTGCGCACTCATCAGCTGTGGCGCGATGACGGGCGTGGGTGCTGTGATCAACACGGCAAAACTCACAGCTGGATCTATCGCTGTGGTGTTTGGCGCAGGTGGCGTTGGACTCAATGCCATCCAAGGCTGCGCCATCGCCGGAGCCGCCATGATCGTGGCGGTAGATCGCTCAGACCACAAACTCGAACTGGCTCGACTGTTTGGGGCCACCCACACCCTCAACGCCAGCCACGATGACAACATCGTCAAGACCTTGAAGAAACTCACAGGCGGTGGTGCGGACTACGCCTTTGAATGCGTGGGTATGGGCAGTGTGGTGGCACAAGCGTATGGCGCGCTGCGCAAAGGCGGCACCGCTGTGTCAGTAGGCGTGGCCAGCACACAAGACACCACCACCTTCAAGACCGTCACCTTGTCGTTAGAAGAAAAAACCCTCAAAGGCAGCTACTACGGCTCAGCCCGCCCGCGCGAAGATTTTCCACGCCTGATGTCGCTCTACCGCAGTGGCCAATTAAAACTGGACGAACTCATCACCCACCGTTACCCTTTAGAGCAAGCACCACAGGCATTTGAAGACTTGGCGCAAGGCCGCAACGCACGCGGCATGATTGTGTTTTCTTAATCACCCAATAGCCCATGAAATCTTTATCCTTCTCACCGTGCATCACAGCGACTTTGATGAGTCTGTTTGGTTTGCTGTCTGTCACCGCGCAAGCGCAATCCAATTACCCCAACAAACCCATCAAAATCGTGGTGCCCTTCCCTGCAGGCGGTACATCCGACGTGCTGGCACGCATGATTGGGGTGAAGATCACCGAAGCCTGGGGACAAGCTGTGGTGGTTGAAAATCGTCCAGGATCGAGTGGCAACTTAGGTGCTGATGTGGTGGCCAAGTCGCCCCCCGATGGCTACACCTTCGCACTGATGGATATTGGCAATTTGGTCATCAGCCCTGCACTCTATAAATTGCCGTTCAATGTGTTGAATGATTTGGCCCCTGTCTCCATGGTGGCTTACTCACCCCATCTCTTGGTCGTGAGCAGTCAAATACCTGCCAACACCACGGCCGAGCTGATTGCCTACACCAAGGCACAAAAAGGAAAGGTCAACTTTGCCGCTGCCGCTGGCATGGGCAGTGCCACCCACTTGGCAGGGGTGGTGTTTGCCAAGCGCAGCGGTATTGACTGGGGCTATGTGCCCTACAAAGGAGGTGCGCAAGCCATGACTGATTTGATCGGTGCGCAGGTTGATGTGACCTTTAACGGCATGGTGGCCACCTACCCCCATGTGAAATCGGGAAAAATCAAATTGTTAGCCGTCTCCAGTGACAAGCGCAATTCACAGCTGCCCGACGTCCCTACCGTCGCTGAGACCTTGCCAGGGTTCCTCACCGGAAGCTGGCAGGGCCTGCTAGCTCCTGCAGGCACACCCAAAGCCATCATCGACAAAGTGAATGCCGAAGTCATTCGAATTACAGCCATGCCGGAGATCAAAGAACGCTTGGTCACTTTAGGCGCAGAACCATCCCACATGAGCGCTCAGGAGCTCACACAGTGGATGAAAAAAGAAATTCCCGCTATGGCAAAAATTGTCAAGGACGAAAAAATTACTGTGGAGTAAATCAACGGAGGATTCGCTTTACAAGACGCGTTGAGGTGTGCAAGGATTGCCTCCTGTGCTTCCTCTCAAAGGTTTCAAATCATGGAAACAACCCATCACACCTTGGCTGAACTGTTCAAACAACTCGGCCTGGCCAATGACCGTCAATCCATTGAATCGTTTCTAAAAGCACACCGCCCAATGAACACATCCACGCGCATTGAAGATGCTGCCTTTTGGACGCCGAGCCAAAGTCATTTCATCAAAGAACAATTGGCCAACGATGCCGATTGGGCCGAGTTATTGGATCAGCTGAGTTTGGCCCTTCGTTAAATCAAACCCGATGATTCAGTATTACCATCGAGCCACTTATTCTTCAGACTGAAACAATCTATGGCTACTTTTGTTGATCAACTCAAAGCTGAAATTTCACGCATCGCCAAAAAAGAAGTGCGTGCAGAAACCAAGCAACTCAAAAAAGCTTCGGCACAGTACCGCGCTGACATTGCGGCTTTGAAACGCCATATTGCCAGTTTGGAAACCAGCCTCAAAAGGCTCAGCAAAAACCAACCCAAACCAAGCTTGGAAGCCAAAGCAACTGCTACTGGACTGCGTTTTCGTGCCGGTGGTTTCGCCACATTACGCAAAAAATTTGCGATGTCGGCCGAACAAATGGGCAAATTACTGGGCGTATCGGCCCAATCTGTTTACCACTGGGAAGCAGGCAAATCACGCCCACGTGCAAGCCAATTGCCGACCATCGCGGCAGCTCGCACCCTGACGAAAAAACAAGCCTGGGAAAAAATCAGCTGATCACGCTTGGCCATCGACCAAGATGAAAGCAATGCGCGCGGCTTGTCCTGATCGATTCGCCCAGGCGTGGTTGGTGCCACGCTGAATCAACACATCGCCCGCACGCAAGGTGGTTTCCCCTTTGTCCATGATGGCCACCAACTCGCCTTCCAACATCAACGCGTAATCCACCGTTGCTGTGCGGTGCATGCCTGGATGCTCACCGGGTTTGGGCGCATGCTGCGCGTCGCGGTACATGCTGCCAAAAGTGGCATGCAACATCCGCTCTAAGGCTTGCGGGTCTTTGGGTTCTGGCGGGAAATCAATGATGCGCAGCACGGTTCCACCTGGAGGTGGCGCCACACCCTGGTGTTCGGCAATTCGATCGGGTGCATGCACTGAAGAAGGCGACGCCTGGGTGCACCACAAATTCGTCACACGATAGCCAGGACGCTCGGGTACCAGACGCACCGCAGGAGAAGGCCCGTCTGCGATGATCGAAGACACGCCGTGCGCATCATCGCCCGTGACAACGCGCCGAATGGGGGGAAGGTTCATCTCAGTTTTTCTCCAGGTTCAGACGCGGCACCAAGTCCGCATGAAGACGATACGTATTTTGAATACGTGCTTTGAACTGCTCAGCACTCAAATAGGCAGGCACTTGTTGCAGTGTCTGAGCGGTTTGCTTAAAGCCTTCGGTCTCGAGTACTTTTTGACACAGACCTTGCAGCTTGGTCAGCGTGTCTGTCGAGGTTCCCGCCGGGGCATACAAGCCATTCAAACCGGGAATCACTGCAGGGTAGCCCAGCTCCGATAGAGAGGCCACCTCAGGCATGGATGGATGGCGTTTCTCAGACAGCACCACCAACACCCGCAAGCCTTTGCCTTTGATGGACGACAGCGCAGGCGCGGCAAAGTCTAATTGCCCGCCCATCAACTGGGGCAGCAAAGCACCGTCACCGCGAAATGGAATGGGATTGAATTCAATGCCCAAGGCTTTTTCAACGGCAGCGACACCGAGATGCGGCACAGAGCCGTTGCCTGCATGCCCGTAGGACAAGCTGCCTGGCGCAGCTTTGGCACGGGCCACCAAATCTTGCATGGACTTGATGGGCGAGTCTTGCCGAACAGCAATGGTGAACACGTTTTCAAACACCTGACACACGGGTTCAATCTGTTCGTTGCGATAAGGCATGGTTTTGGTCAGAAACGGCGCATTGGTCAAGGGCGATGCGGGCGAAAACACCAAGGTGTGCCCATCCGCGGCTGCCCGTGACAGAGCGGTAAAACCAATCACCCCGGCTCCGCCATCACGGTTGACGACTACCCAGCTTTGACCCGTGAGCTGCGCAGCTTCACGCGCAAACGCACGGCCCATGGCATCTACACCGCCTCCTGCTGCATACGGAAGAATGATTTCAACATTGCGGGAGTTGGGTCTATCTTGCGCACTCACCCAGGTTGCACAACAGACAAACAAAACAGCGATAAGGCTTCGGACCATGTGACGCTCATTTCAAAAGTGGTTGATATCAAGATGAATAGATCGTACAGCCATGCCTGCGATTGCACGAGACAAGGCACGATCTATGACGTATTTAAAATACATACGCCATGCCGTACATCACCATCAAAAACAAATTCATCATCACCGTTGCACTGTCTACCGCATGGATGCTGCTTTCAATATGGTTATCTATTCCTTGGTACGAGCAGCTCAGTTCGCATACCTCTGAAGCCATTGCATTTTTCTTGATTGGGTTTATTGCCATCATTCCTGGCTTTATGAACGCCTTCATCATGGTGGCGCTGGCTTTGGATAAGCGCCCTGCTGTGCCTCAACGCAGCACGTACCCCAGCGTGACGGTGTTGGTGGCGGCCTACAACGAAGAGTCGTCGATCGAAGACACCGTGCGCAGCTTGATGCGACAAGACTATGCCGGTCAACTGGATGTGGTCGTGATCAACGATGGATCGGTCGACCAAACCGCAGCTATCGTGCAGCGTCTGTTGCCCGAGTTTGCCAACTTACGCCTCATTGACTTGAAACAAAACGCAGGCAAAGCCAATGCACTCAATCAAGGCTTAGCCAGCTGCCAAACCCAGCTCGTCATCACCGTCGACGCAGATTGCTGGATTTGGAAAAATGGCATTCAAAATTTGGTAGGCCGTCGCATGGCCGACCCTACCAACACGCGTGCCCTAGCAGGCGCAATTTTGATTCGCAACTCACGCCAAAATTGGCTCACCAAAGCGCAAGAGTGGGATTACTTTTTGGGCATCGCCGCCATCAAACGGATTCAATCCTTGTTTCAAGGTACCTTGGTCGCACAAGGCGCCTTCTCTGTGTATGACCGCGATGTCTTGGTCGAAGTGGGTGGCTGGCCCGAAACTGTGGGCGAAGACATTGTGCTGACCTGGAAAATTTTGCGAGCTGGTTACCGTGTCGGTCATGCTGAAAATGCCATCGCTCTGACGCGATGCCCGGACAACCTCCAACAATTCATTCGCCAACGACAGCGTTGGTCGCGCGGTTTGATTGAAGCCTTCAAAATGACCCCGGATATTTTGTTGCAACAGCGTATGCCCGTTTTTTATATCTGGTGGAACACCTTGTTTCCACTGATGGATTTGGCTTACACCCTCGGTTTTATCCCAGGTTTGGTTTTGGCTATGTTCGGTCACTTTTGGATTGTTGGCCCGATGACTCTGGCCTTATTGCCCATCAGCTTTTTAATGAACTCCCTCATGTATTCACGCAGCAAAGCCACCTTTGATGAAGTGGGCCTGACTGTGCGCCGCAACCGCTTAGGACTGCTGTCCTACGCGCTGGTTTACAGCATCATCTTGCAACCTGCTTGCGTTTGGGGCTACATCAGCGAAATTTTGAATCTGCGCAAAACCTGGGGAACCAAATGAGAGAACGTCTTGCCAACTTCGCCGCACTGGCATGCCTCACGTTGGGCGTTGTGAATACCTCGTGGGCACAAAACACATGGGCCCTGACTGCGCCACAGTGGAACCACTCCCACGACAGCGATGGCCTCAAAATCGACAAATGGGCCATCGCCGCTTTGCCGTCGTATCAATCCGGTGTTCAATGGCAAGGCTTTGAGTTCCAGCAACAACGTTATCGCCAAAACAGCAATGCCTTGGATGGACAAACGGTGAGCTACGTTGCTCAAAAAACAGACCCCCTCACAGGGTTGGGTTATAGCTACAAAGCAGGTTGGAACCAAGGCTTGAATCAATCCTTGCTCACGGGTGAATTCAATTGGGGGCAGGCATTTAGCCCTCAATTACAGTGGGGCGTTTTTGCAAACCGTGACTGGGTGGAATCTTTTGGTGCCTTGCAAAACAACATTCACTATGACTTGGTGGGTGGCAATGTGGACTATCAGATCCATCCACGCTTCACCACGGTGGCCTCACTGACTCAAACACGTTTTTCTGACAACCAGAATCGACAGCAGCAGCGTCTGCGCGCGGTGTGGGATGCACTGCCAGATCATGGCGTGACATTGCAGTGGGCCTATAAACACCAATTGGGTGAAAAAAATAATGCACAGCGTTTGTACTTCAATCCCGAGCGACTCGACGAATCCATCGTTTTTGTCGGCTGGCGCAAACGCATCGAAGGCTGGCAACTCTATGCGCGCGCGGGCAGAGGATCGCAAAAAGTCACAGACCAAGACAGCACGCCTGCGCGTGTGACAGAAATCAACCTCACCAGCCCGCTCTACGGTGATCAGTTTTTCAAATTCCGCCTAGGGTCTACCGAAACGATCGGACTCAACGGACCGGGCTACGTGTATCGATATGCCGACGTGCAGTGGATGTTCCGACTCAATCGTTGACGGCGCCAAAAATAGACACGCGGTTGCGACCGGCTTTCTTTGCCTCATACATAGCGGTGTCTGCCAGCTGCTGAATCACTTGCATGGTTTGGTGCTCAAACGTTTTGGCGGCCACACCAATGCTGGCCGTGATGTTGAGTGTGTGTCCGTCGATTTGTGGGCATGAGGCCTCAATCGCTTCACGCAACACCTCGGCCAAACGCTCAGCACCTGCCACACTGGTGTTGGGTAAGTAGATCGAGAACTCTTCGCCACCAATGCGTCCCACGACATCGCTGCGGCGCACATTGGCCTGCATCGTGGACGCCACCACACGCAACACCTCGTCACCCGCCGCATGGCCATAGCGGTCGTTGATTGACTTGAAATGATCCAAATCCACAAACAACACTGCAAAGGGTTGGTTGGAACGTTGGCTGGCATGAATCAGTTGATCGCAGGCGTGGTAGTACGCACGTGCGTTCAAGGTCCCTGTCAATGGGTCATGGCTGGCCAAATCCTCCAACGCCATGTTGTAGTCGCGCATCCGTTTGAAGTACGACAAGGAACGATCGACGTATGCATTGAACGCAAATCCCAGATACAGCAAGGCCAACACACCTGTCGCCACGGCGTTGGCCGAATAAGGTTTGTCTATATGGCCATTGATCCCCACAAACCCCGTGATGGTGATTGCGGTGACAAACCAGCCTGCACGTTGCCCCAACAAAATAAACACGCACGGCAAATTGGTAAAAAACCAAAGCACGCGCAACTCATCCACAGGCACGTAAATCAGCGCAGAAATTGCCTCCCACAGGCACAAGCACTCATAAACCCAGCCAATCGGCTTGAAACGCGATGGGTGGCCGCGCAGCAACCACCACAAGACAAAGGTTGTGCTGGTGTAGAGCACCATAGAGCGGCCATGCGCCCAGTCAATGGGATTGATTTGGCTCAAAGTTCCGAGAATCAGCAGCAAGGTCAAGAGTGCTGCAGATATCATCAGCAAAATCAGAAACTTGTAGCGAAACTCGAGGTATTCCTCGCTTTCGGAGAACTGAACCTTGCCAAACAGCAGTGTTTTCAGAGCCTTCCAAGGGCTCCATGAGGGCAGCACAATAGTCATAGCGTGTTGGGTGAATTGACAAACAATTATGATCAAAATCAGAGCCGCAGAAATTTGAAAATGTCACAGCCAGAAAACGCCCCACAAGCCGCCAAGTTTTCCGACATGGATTTACGCGTTGGACAACGCGTTCAGTTGGTGATCCACGCGCCCGTACTCCAAAAGCACTACACCAGCCTGATTGGCTATGTGGAAAACGAATTCCTCATGCTGCGGGTACCGCAAGAAGACGGCTGGATTGCCCACCTCAAAGAAGGCATGAATGTCGAAATTCGACTGTTCTCAGGCGTGTCTGTGTTCACTTTTCCAACGCGCGTCGACACCTTGCTGCTCAATCCGCGCAACTACATGCTGATGCGGTTTCCAGACCAGATTCAAGAAGTGCGCATGCGTGCCCACGCACGCGTTCGCACCAACGAGCCCGTAGAGATCGTCGAGGCGTCTTCCGCAGCCACCAAAGCCACGGGCTTTCATTTGCATGATTTAAGTGGTGGCGGTGCATCGGTACTCGGCCCTGCCCCGCTGGGTCCTGTCGGTGCGCGTGTGCGATTGGGATTTCGCTTCAAATTGGAAGCCACCAATCTGAGCGAGCATGTCGAGCTCAATGCCACGATTCAAAGCGCTGACAAAGTGGTGCATGAAGGCCATGCCACGGTCTACCAGCACGGCGTTCAATTTGATGTGGTCGATCCGCGCATCCTGCTGTGGGTGCATGAGTTGCAATAAGCCCAGCCCAGCCCAGCCCAGCTCAGCTCACCACGCCCAAGTGCCACGGAACAAACTCGTGGTCGCCCAGATCCAACAGCTCGCTCTTGGTCGGCTCACCTGAGGCATGTTGCAGGATTTGCTCAAAAATCAGCTGCCCCATCTCTTGCACCGAAGCTTGACCATCAAGAATGCGACCACAGTTGATATCCATGTCTTCTTCAAGACGGCGATACATCTCACTGTTGCTGGCCAGTTTGACGGTCGGCGCAGGACGTGAACCAAACATGGACCCGCGTCCCGTGGTGAAGCAAATCAAATTCGCACCGCTGGCAATTTGACCGGTCACAGCCACCGGGTCGTACCCTGGTGAGTCCATGAACACAAAGCCTTTGTGCGTGATGGGCTCAGCGTATTCGTAAAACGCTTGCAAAGGCGTCGAGCCAGCCTTCATGGCCGAACCCAAAGATTTTTCAAAAATATTAGCCAACCCGCCCTGCTGATTGCCATGCCCAACCACGCCATTGAACTGCACATTGGTGCCACGTGTGTATTCGCTCCACCAGGCCAATTTATCAAGCAGTTTTTGCCCTACCTCTGGTGTCACAGCACGGCGTGTGAGCATGTGCTCCACACCATGAATTTCAGGTGTCTCCGATAAGATGGCTGTGCCGCCGTGGCGCACCAAAATGTCCATCGCCGCCCCCAACGCGGGGTTGCAGGTGATGCCCGAAAAACCATCGGAACCGCCGCACTCCAAACCAATGGACAAATGGCTGGCAGACACGGGCTCGCGCTTCACATCGTTGGCCGCAGCCAACATGCTTTCAACTGCGGCAATGCCCGCAGCAATCGTGGCCCGAGTGCCGCCCACTTCTTGCATGACCAAGGTTTGCATCAACACACTGGGACGAAGCGCCTGCGAGGACACCAAATCAGCCACTTGGTTGCGCTCACAGCCCAAGCCGACAATCAAGGCACCGGCCAAGTTGGGGTGGCGTACATAGCCTGCAATCGTGCGACGCAGCAAATCGAAATGCGGGCTGGGCGAGGCCATGCCGCAACCCGTGGTCTGCGCAAAGGCCACCACGCCATCAATGTGGGGATACGGTTTGAGTCGCTCAGGCGTGAAGTGCGCGGCAATTTTGTGAATCACTGTGGCAGAACAATTCACGGACGAAAAAATGCCAATGAAGTTGCGCGTTCCCACGCGTCCATCGGGACGCACATAGCCCATGAAACGTGCTTGCTCTGATGCAGGCAATACATCCACCGGCTTCACATCAGCCCCAAAAGCAGGATCGTGATAGAACTCGGCCAGCGCCAAATTGTGGCCATGCACATGCTCGCCCGCAGCAATGTCGCGTGTGGCCACGCCGATTTCGGTGTTGTATTTGAGAATCCTCTCGCCCGCCGCAATCGCGCGCAGCGCAATTTTGTGGCCAGCTGGCACTTGGGCTTTGACTTTGATGCCCCAGGCGTCAACTTGCTCACCCAAGGCGAGCGGTCGTTTGGCAATCAAAACACTGTCGTTGGCGTGCAGACGGATCAAGGGCATAACTTAGTTTTTCACCAGTTCTTTGAGTTTCAATTTGTCAATCAGCATGGTCTCTTTTTTGTAGACCTGTGCCACATAACGTTCGTAATCAGGACCGTCTAAATAAAGCACGGGCGCATCAATTTTGTCGCAGGCTTGTTTGAATTCCTCACTGGCCACCGCCACGCGAAACGCTTGTCGCAAGCGAGCAGCCACCGCGGCGTCCAACCCCTTAGGTGCGCCGATGCCATTGGGTGCATCCACCACCACATTGAAGCCCGCATCTTTCAAGGTCGGCACATCTTTGAATCGGCCCACACGTTGCTCGCCCCATGTCGCCAATAAGCGCATTTTGCCGGCCTCTACATGAGGCGCCCAAGACGATGAATCGACCAACACATCCACATGGCCACCCAACACGGCTTGCAACGCATCAGCACCGCCTTTGAAAGGAATGTGATTCAACTTGATGCCTGCCGCCAGGGCAAACTCTTCCATGCCCACATGCGTGGCGCCACCCACGCCGGCATGGGCATAGGTGATTTTCCCGGGATTGGCGCGAGCTTCAGCCACCAACTCTTGCAGTGTTTTCCAACGGCTGCCACTCAAGGTGGCCATGCCAAAGGTTTGACCCGACGTGCGCGCCAGATAGGTCAAGTCTTTCAGCGGGTCGATGGCCACCGAGCCAAGTTGCGAGAAACGAGTGACTGAAATAGGAATTTGACCAATCGTGTAGCCATCTGGCTTGGCTGCGGCCATGGCTTTCAAGCCAATCATGCCGGAGGCACCGACTTTGTTCTCCACCACCACCGCTTGGCCCAGCTCCTTGCCTGCGGCTGCACACAGCGCACGCATGGTTTGGTCGGCGGTACCACCGGCTGGCCATGGGCAGATGAAGGTGATGGGTTTTTCCGGATACACCGCTGCTTGGCTGGGGAAAGAAAAAACCAAAGGGCTGGCGGCCAAGCCCACCATGGTCTTGCCGAATTGACGTCGGGTGTTGTGCATATGAATTTTCTCTGCTTAACGGATGAACTGGTCGATGTAATTTGCGCCTAGTCCGACCTCAGTGTAGTGCTTACGGCACATCTCGATTTTGGTGAACACGTCTTCATAGCCTGTGGTTTGACCTTTGTCGTCCACATAGACCATGGCGCCGTGGATGTTGAATTGGGTGATCATTTCGGGCTCGCCTACCACTTCGTCCACCACCAGGGTGTGAATCTCGCCGGGTGGCTCGTACACAAAAGAGCCTGCCGTGGCCACCCAATCGTGTTCCAAGTAACGCCAGGCGCCCTTGATCACATAGCCTGTGACCCACGAAGGATGAATGTGCCTGGACAACACACCGGACTTGCGCACACGCAACAAATTGCACCAGCTACCGGTGACGGTGTTCATCAGCAGCGGGCGAAACCACACATCGGGGGCTTGCGGTACCCACACACGCTCGTCGTCAGGAATAGCAGGAATGGCAATTTCGGCTTGGATGCCAGGATGCTGAATGATGGGTGTCATGGATGTCGTCCTTGAAGAGTTAAGCAATCAAATAGCCGCCGTCCACGGGCAACACAACGCCGGTGACAAAGCGCGCTTGGGGACTGGCCAAAAACAGCACAGGGCCTGCAATGTCGTCAGGCGTGCCCCAGCGTTTCATGGGCGTGCGCGCCAAGATGGGCGCTGCACGTGCAGGGTCATCTTGCAAGGCTTGTGTGAGCGGTGTGGCAATCCAGCCCGGCGCCACCGCATTGACGCGAATGCCATCGTCGGCATAGGCAATCGCGAGTGATTTGGTGAGTTGTGCCACGCCGCCTTTGCTGGCACTGTAGCCCGGCACCAAGCCACCGCCAAAAAAGCTCAGCATGGAGGCGGTATTCACAATGCAGCCACCGCGCGCTTTCAAGCCATCACGTGCTGCAGCGCACACGCGCATGGTGCCGTTGAGGTTGATGTCAATGGTTCGGGCAAAGGCTTCGGGTTCCAGCTCAGCCTGGCGTTGAATGATGCCAGCGCAATTGACCACCACATCCAAAGCGCCCATGGCCGTGACCAGCTGTTTGACCGCTGCATCGTCACGCACATCGAGGATTTGAAAATCCAAGTATGCAGCCATCGAAGTCTCTTGAGCACGTGCCACTTCCGTGGCGGTAGCGCCCGTGGCAGTTACCGTGGCGCCGTCTGCTGCAAAGGCCTGAGCAATGGCATAGCCAATGCCACTGGTCGCCCCCGTCACCAAAACGCGGCGAGTTGGCTGGTTCATACAAAGTCTTTCATTCAAAAATTAACGCATACACAGAGCACACACTCAATACGTGGCGCGTCCACCCGACAAATCAAACACAGCACCGGAGTGAAAACTGCAAGCATCGCTGCACAACCACATCGTCATTTCGCTCACCTCCGACACGGTGCCCAAACGCTGCTGCGGGCTCTTGTTGACCATGATCTGCACATGCTCGGGTGACATTTGCGCCAACAACGGCGTGTCGATCGCCGCAGGCGCAATCGCGTTCACGCGCACGCCGTGCGTCGCCAGTTCTTTGCCCAAAGACTTTGTCAATGCCAGCACACCCGCTTTGGCCGCACTGTAGGCCGATGCATTGGGTGTGCCCTCTTTGCCAGCCAAAGAGGCGATATTCACCATGCGGCCAAAGCCTTGGCTGCGCATCAAAGGTGGGACCGCGCGACAAGTCAAAAACACCCCATTGAGGTTGACGTTCAACACACGGTTCCATACCTCGAGGGTGAACTCATCCAAGGGCATGGTGGGCCCAGCCCATCCCGCGCTGTTGATCAAAAAGTCAATGCGACCTAAACGCGACACGGTGTCAGCCAGCGCTTGTGCCACCGAAGTCTCGCTGGTCACATCGACCTTCATGGTGTGTGCATCGTCTGGCTTGACCGATGCATTCAGATCCCACACCACCACCTGCGCACCGCATTGCTGCAACCTAGTGGCAATGGCTGCGCCAATGCCACTGAGGCCACCTGTGACCACGGCAACTTTGTGTTGAAAGTCATACACAGGAAGCTGGGTCTGAACGTGGTGCATGGCTGACCTTGTGAAGAGAATAAAAAACAGGCTAGTGAATCAAACCGCTTGGTAAACCGCAACCCCTGCATCGTTCAAGGTGCGCGTGACCACGCCTTTGAACATCAGGTAATTCAGGCACGCCAAGCTCTCGCCCGTCGCCAGGTTGAGCAAGCCAGCGTCGGTTTCGTCGATGCTGCGACCAAACAAGGTGGTGAACACATCGACCACCCGCTTGGGCTCTTTCAAGGTTTTGTGCAGGCGCTCCAACGTGCGCTCTTGAGCTGCGCCCAGGTAATCAAGGCGTGCATGCAAGCCACGGAAGCACTCGTTGTGCGAGGGCAGCACCAACACATCGTCTGGCACTTCGCGCTTGAGCTTGGCCAAGGATTCGAGCCACTCTTGCATGGGGTTGGCATCGGGTTCAGTGGGGTATACCGATACATTGGACGAAATGCGGGGCAACACTTGGTCGCCAGAAATCAAGAGCTTGAGTTCTTCGCAATACAAGCAGGCGTGCTCGGGCGAATGCCCGGTGCCCACAATCACACGCCAGCTGTGTTGACCAATTTGAATGCGCTCGCCGTCTTTGATGCGACGGTAGCTCTCAGGCAAGGCATGAATGTATTTACCGAAATTACCAAAGCGTGCTTGGTAGTTTTCAATCGCCCCATCCGACCAACCGGCGCGGTGGTAGAACGCAAGCGCTTCCTCGGGGGCTTGACGGCCTGAATCAGCGGCCAGCACACGGCAGTTGAAATACTCCAAACGCGTCATCCACAAACGGCATTTGAATTTACGCGTCAACCAGCCCGCAATGCCCACGTGGTCGGGGTGCATGTGGGTGACAAAAATACGGGTCAGTGGGCGTTGCTCGGTGGCGTTGGCAAAAATCTGACGCCAAGCGTTCAAATTGGCCTCGGTCTGCATGCCTGTGTCCACCACGGCCCAACCGTTGTCGTCTTCAATCCCCCACACATTGATGTGATTGAGGGCAATCGGCAAGGGCATGCGCATCCAGACCACGCCAGGTGCCACCTCCACCACCTCGCCCACCTCGGGGGCTTTATCAAACGGATATTCGAGGACGGGCTTTTCGAGCCGGTCTCGCGGTGGTGTGGTGTCGGTCATGGCATCTGGCAGCGGGATGAATGCGGCCTCCAATGGGCAAAGAGTCTCTACCTTACTTCACATATAGAAAAACAGCTGTCGCTTGGGCGCATAGTGCGCTCAAAGCGTCACTCAGGCTTGAAACCAATTTCGTTCAACATAGCCGCCTCGCGGGCGTACTGGGCACGGGCATAGGCGGCATAGGCCTCGCCACTGGTCCAGTTGGGTTGCATGTCAAACAATTGCAGCTGGTTCAAATAGGCCGGATCGTTCGATGCCTTTTGAAACGCCGCACTCAGGCGGGCGGCAATTTTGGGGTCCAGGTTTTTAGGCGCCACCAAGCCCATGGGCGACTGAATGACCAAGTCATAGCCCTGCTCTTTGAGGGTTGGCACTAGCGGGTAGCGCTTGAGCCGCTCATTGGTGATGGTGGCCAACAAACGCACTTTACCGCCTTGCACCTGTCCGCCAAAGCCCGGGTCGCCATACACATCGAGGTGGCGACCAATCAGGGCCGTGAACGCTTCGCCACCGCCTTTGAACGGCACCATGTTGAACTCCACCCCAGCTTGCTTGGCCAAACGCTCAGCGTAAATGCGGTTGATGCTGATAGCGCCAATATTGCCCCAGCTGATCATGCCGGGACGTTTTTTGGCGTCGTCCAACAGCTCTTGCATGTTCTTCCAGGGCGCATCGGCCGCCACCGTGATGCCCGTGGCCAAGCCAAACAAACCGGCCACATAAGTGAAGTCACGCAAAGGGTCGAAGTTCACCTTTTGCACCAAGGGCGCACGGATGACCGAGTTGTGCATGACCGCCACTGTGTAGCCATCGGCGTCTCCCATGGTTGCCAATGCGGCAGTGCCCGTGATGCCCCCCGCACCCGCACGGTGCATCAACACCACGGGTTGTCCCAGCTCGCGCGTGGCGGCTTCGGCAAAGGTACGAAAAATAGGATCCACAGAGCCACCCGGCGGGAACGGCAAGATGAGCGAAATCGGTTTGGACGGAAACACATCGGCCGCCACCGCGCTGGACGCATGCCAGCTCAGCGATGCAACAGCGAGCAAACTCGCAGCGAAAATCCGACGTTTGAGTTGAACCATGCGCATAGACATATGTGACTCCTTAAAAGGGATATTCAGTTTTGCGCGCTATGCACGCACCTGCTCTCGCAGCACGTTTTTCAAAATCTTGCCTGCTGCCGACAAAGGCAGCTCGGCCACAAAGCTGAAGCTGCGCGGACATTTGTAGCCCGCCAAGCTCTGTTGGCAAAAGTCTTTCAGCTCGGCGCTCAAGGCGTCACCCACTGGGTTGCCCGGCTGCAACACCACAAACGCATGCACAGCCTCGCCCCACTTGACGCTGGGCACGCCCACAATCGCAGCTTGCGCCACCTGCGGGTGGCTACGCAACACGGTTTCCACTTCGGAGCAGTACACGTTTTCACCGCCCGAGATGATCATGTCTTTCAAGCGATCCACGATGAACAGATGACCGTCCTCCTGCATGCGCCCTGCGTCACCGGTGCAAAACCAACCGTCGCGAAACGCCGAGGTGGTGGCCTCGGGCTGCTTCCAGTAGCCCTGCATGACCATGGGGCCGCGCACCACAATTTCGCCCACCTCACCGCGCGGCACCTCTTGGTGTTGCTCGTCCACAATTTTGATTTCAGCGCCCAAGCCCGCACGGCCCACCGAAGTCAGCAGTCCTTGGCTACGCGCTTGTGGCAAATGGTTGACTGGCAAATTGATGCACACGGCGCCTGCAGTTTCTGTCAGGCCATAGGCTTGAAAAAACTCCGCTTGCGGCCAAGCGGCCAACGCGCGATCGAGCAAATCGGGTGGCATCGGTGCCGCACCAAAGGCAATGCGGTTGAGTGACTGCAATTGCGCCGCATCAAACCCGGGGTCATCTAACAAAGACTGCAACATGCTGGGCACCACAATGATGTCGTGAATGTGCAAACGCGCAATCGCATCCAACACCGCTGGGGTTCGAAACTGCGCCATGGTGACCCAACGGCCACCCACAATGAGCTGCCCCACCATGCGTCCCAAACCGGCCACATGAAACAGCGGAGCCACCAGCAACGACACCGAATCGGGCGCGTTGTTGAGCTCTGCTCCCCGCGTCATTGAGGCGCTCCAAAAATTGGCATGGCTGAGCATCACGCCCTTGGATCGGCCTGTGGTGCCTCCGGTGTACAGCAAAGCCGCTAGGTGTTCACCACCAATGCGGGTGTCTGGCAACGGCGTCAGCCCTTGGGCTTCGTGCGCCAAGTCGGCAAAGCTCAGGTGTGGCGTGTGTTCGGGTGTCAACTCGGGTGTGAACGAAAAATCAGCATGGTGCAAGAACAGCACCGCATCGCTGTCGTTCAAGGCATAGGCCAACTCGGACTTGTTCCAGCGGATGTTCAAAGGACACGCCACCGCACCCAGCCACCAGCAGGCCAAGATGGCCATGATCAAGGCATCTGAGTTACCCGAGAGCAAGGCCACCCGATCGCCAGCACGCACGCCCCGCACTTGCAGGGCTGCGGCTTGACGGCCCACCTCGTCGAACAATTGGGCAAAAGTCCAGCGCCGCTCGCCTTGATCGTCGAGATGAACCAACGCAATTTCTTGCGGGTGGCGCTGTACAGCGCGATGCAATCCTTGGGTCAAGTACACAGCCGTGGCATCCCTTCACATGATACGTCACAGCTTAGAAACAAGGCCCGTCCTTCTCAATGGCTGAAACCATCAAAAAGCATTGGCAATTTCGTACGCCCTCCGAAACTTCCTAGTGAATTCCCTAATGCGACGTACGACTGTTTTTTTGCCAATCAAAATGAAGTTTCTTGCCATTGTGAGCCTGCGGCCTCACCCGCACCATGCACACATAGCATGAGTTTGCACAAGGAGACATGCATGCCAGACACCCCCAACGGCGTGAAACGCCGCCATGCCCTGGGCCTGATGGCCACGGCCATCAGCACACCCTTTGCCGCTTCCATGAGCTCGGCCCAAAGCGAGACCAACTTTCCCAGCCGCCCCATCAAAATCATCGTGCCGTTCACGCCCGGTGGCACCAGCGACATCTTCGCGCGCAGCATTGGGCAAAAGTTCACCGAGTACTGGGGCCAACCTGTGGTGGTCGACAACCGCCCGGGCGCAGCGGGCTGGATTGGCATAACTGCCGTTGCCAAGTCGCCGCCCGACGGCTACACGATCGGCCTCACCATCTCGTCCATCATTTACGCCAAATCGCTGTACGCCAAACTGCCGTTTGACATCGTGAATGATTTCGAACCGGTGTCCATCCTCTCGCGCTCGGCGATTGCCTTGACGGTGCCGCCCCAGTTCCCCGCCAACAACTTGCAAGAGTTCATCCAGTACGTGCGCAAGAACCCGGGCAAATGCAGCTATGGCTCATTTGGGCAAGGCACTTCGGCCCACATCTTTGGTGAAACCCTGAACATGAGTGCCAAGATCGACATGGTGCACGTGGCCTTCAGAGGCGCAGCGCCCATCGTCACGGACCTCTTGGGCGGCCAGATCACGGCTGCGTTTTTGGACACTGGCACCGTGCGCCCTTTGCTGCTCGCGGGCAAGGTCAAGCTCATCGCCATCAGCGGTACCCAGCGGGTGGCGGCGCTGCCTAGCGTGCCTACGTTTCTTGAACAAGGTTACAAGGGTTTCGAGCCGGTCGGTTTTTTCCAGGTGCTGGCCCCAGCCAACACACCGAAAGAAATCACTCGCAAACTCTCGGCTGGCATTGCCAAAGCCTTGCATTCGGAAGACTTGAAACCACGCATGATCGAGTTCGGCCAAGAGCCCGTGGGCAGCACGCCCGAAGAGCTGGCCGCAGGCATCCGCATCGACGGCGAAATCTTTGACCGCGCCATCAAGGCCGCCAACATCAAGGTGGATCAGAACTGATGCAACACGCCACCCTACAAGCACCTCTCAAAGGCATCAAGGTCGTAGACCTGTCGGCCGTTGTATCTGGCCCCATGGCCGCAGGCATCTTGGCCGACCAAGGGGCCGACGTCATCAAGGTGGAAACCCAAGGCGGCGACCTGACCCGGGTGATTGGCCCCGCCGTGGGCGATTTGACCGGGCTCTTCATTGCCATCAACCGTGGCAAGCGCTCCATCGTGCTCGATGTGAAACAAGCCGAAGGGGCACGCGTCTTGCGCGATTTGATTGCCAACGCCGATGTGTTGGTGGAGAACTTTCGTCCCGGCGCCCTAGCGCGTTTGGGCTTTTCCTACGAAGCCGTGAAGGCCTACAACCCGCGCCTGGTGTACCTGTCCATTTCGGGCTTTGGCCATTCGGGTCCGTTTGCCAACTACCGCGTGTACGACCCAGTCATCCAAGCCGTGTCTGGCTTTGCCGATGCACATCCCGATGTGGCCACGGGCGAGCCCAAGCTGCTGCAAACTCTGTTGTGCGACAAGATCACGGCCTTGACCGCCTCGCAAGCCGTTTGCGCCGCGCTGCATGCGCGTGCCACCACGGGCGAGGGGCAAAAAATTGAGCTCTCCATGCTCGATGCAGCGGTGTCGTTCCTCTGGCCAGAAGCGTTTTACAACCACAGCTTTTTGGATGCCAAGCCCCCTGCTGCGCCTGAATTTGGTGCCAGCCAACGGTTATGGCAATGCCACGATGGGTGGTTCGCCATGATCACGCCGCAAGACGACGAGTTCATGGCCATGTGCCGCGTGCTGGGCAAACCCGAACTCAAAGAAGACCCGCGCTTTGCGACCATCCTGACACGACGCAATCATCACAACGAGTTACGCAACATCTTGGACCCGTTGGTGCTCAAAGAGTCGGTGCACGATTTGGTGGCACGCTTGGGTGCCGCGGGTGTTCCGGTGGGCAAGGTCAACCACAAAAAAGATTTGGCCCAAGACCCTCAAATTCAGCACAACCAGACCTTGAGCGACACCACTTACCCCGATGTGGGTCGCGTGCGCTCACCGCGTGCTGCGGCCATTTTCCCGGGCGCAGACATGCCCCCACCCGCGCTCGCTGCTCACTTGGGCGAACACACCCGCACCATCTTGCAAGAGCTGGGGCGCAGCAGCGAGGAAGTGGATGCGTTGTATGCCAGCGGTGCGGTGCGCTAATTCAACGCACACGCCTGCTGCCGGCGTTGTGCACCGGCTTTGGCCATGGCTTCAAAGCTGCTGTTCAAGCGGTTTTTGATGAAGTACTCGATCACGGCTTTAGGAAACAAAGAGTCAGGCTCTGACTCAGCACGGTATTTGAAGGCCGTGCCTTGCGCGGTTTCCTCCAGTCGCCACCCGCCTTTGTAAAACTTGGCTTCGCCGCTGATTTGTACAAAGTCGGTGCCCTTGTGCGGTAGCTCGGTCATTTCCAGCACCATGCGCATCTTGATGGGGAAAAACAAAATACGCTCTTGCAACACACGCTCTACACGCGCCTTGTTGTCATCCAGCCTGGTGGTGGCAGAAGCCACCACGCCCGGAATGCTTTTGGCTGCGTCGTAGTCGGTCAAGTAGCGGTAGGCCTGACACAAGTTCAGCGGCAACTGAAAGCTGGCTTGGGTGTGAAACACATTGCCCTGCTGCGTCACATCGACCTTGAGTTGGTAGTCCTCGGCATCGGCGGCCAGCAGCGTCGTTGACGCCACACACGCCGCCAGCGCGGCCCCTATGCACTTGTTGAAGGAATGCTTTCGGATTGACATAAGGCGAGAGCGTAACCCATCACTCGGGCTTGGTGCCAATCGTTTTGAAAATGCCGATTCAGGGCTTGCAAATGCTGCATCAGCCTCTGGCGCTAAACTTTCAAAACCCCACGTCCATACAGAGGAAACCGTCATGAGCTCCATCTTTGACCAACACCTGGAAAAGAACCCTGCCAACTATGTGGCCCTCTCGCCGGTGAGCTTTGTCGAACGCAGCGCCGAGGTGTTTGCCGACTTGCCTGCCGTGATTCATGGCGCACGCCGCTACAACTGGGCGCAGGTGCGTGAACGTTCGGCCCGTTTGGCCGCTGCACTGCAAGCCGCAGGTGTGCAACGCGGCAGCACCGTGAGCGTGATGCTCTCGAACACCCCCGAGATGGTGGAAACCCACTACGCAGTGCCGGCCTTGAACGCCGTGCTCAACACCCTCAACACCCGGCTGGACGCGCACTTGCTGGCTTGGCAAATGAACCACTGCGAAGCACAGGTCTTGATCACCGACCGCGAGTTTTCGCAGACCACCGCACAAGCCTTGCAAATGCTCAAGGATGAATTTCACAGGGAAATTCTGGTGATTGACGTTTGCGACAGTGAATACACAGGCCCTGGCGAACGCGTGGGCACACTGGAATACGAAGCATGGCTGAGCCAACACGAACCCTTGACTGAACTCCACGGCCCCAGCGATGAGTGGGACGCGATTGCCGTGAGCTACACCTCAGGCACCACGGGCGACCCCAAGGGCGTGGTCACGCATCACCGTGGGGCCTACCTCAATGCGGTCAGCAACGCTGTGACCTGGAACATGCCCAATTTCCCGCGCTATGTGTGGACCCTGCCCATGTTCCATTGCAACGGCTGGTGCTTCCCATGGACAGTGGCCATGCTGGGTGGTGTGCATGTGTGCTTGCGCCGCGTGGATGCACCACACATCTTGCAAGCCATTGCCGAGCACAAGGCCGACCACTACTGCGCCGCGCCCATTGTTCATAACCTGTTGATTGCCGCACCTGAGGAGATGCGCAGTGGCATCACACACCCTGTCAAAGGCATGGTGGCCGGTGCCGCACCGCCCGCCTCCATGATTGAAGGCATGGCCAAGCTCGGCTTTGACATCACCCATGTTTACGGCTTGACCGAGGTGTATGGCCCCTCGTCAGTGGCCGTCAAACGCAATGCCTGGCAAGACGTCGACCTGTCGGAGCAAACACGGCTCAATGGCCGACAAGGCGTGCGCTACCCCATGCAAGAAGGCATGACGCTCAAAGACCCCAAGACCCTGTCCGAGCTGCCCGCCGATGGCGAGACCATGGGCGAGATCATGTTCCGCGGCAATGTGGTGATGAAGGGCTACCTCAAAAACCCCAAAGCTACGGCGGACGCCTTTGAAGGTGGGTGGTTCCACACCGGCGACTTGGCCGTGCTCGAACCCGACCGCTATGTGAAGATCAAAGACCGCAGCAAAGACATCATCATCTCAGGCGGCGAAAACATCAGCTCGCTCGAAGTCGAAGACGCTTTGTACCGGCACGCCGCCGTGGTGGCCTGTGCGGTGGTGGCCAAGCAAGACGACAAATGGGGCGAAACACCGCTGGCCTATGTGGAGCTCAAACCCGGCAGCGAGGTCACCGCGCAAGAGTTGATCGCGCACTGCAAGTCGCTGTTGGCCAGCTACAAAACACCGAAAGAAATCCGATTTGAAGCGATTCCGAAAACCTCAACCGGGAAAATTCAAAAATTCCAGTTGCGCGAACGCGCCAACCAAGCCGCCGCACCCAAGGCCTGACACCATGACACAGCCCCACACTGAATTGATTTTGCAAACGCGCGATGCGCGTGGCGTGGTGGAAATCACGCTGAATCGCCCAGACACATTCAATGTGCTCTCTAGCGAAGTCATGAGCGCCTTGCAACACAGCTTGGATCAATTGGCACAAGACACCAACGTCCGCGTGGTCGTGCTCTCAGCGCAGGGCAAAGCGTTTTGCGCGGGCCATGATTTACGTGAGATGCGAGCCAGCCCCTCGCTGGCGTATTACCAAACGCTGTTCCATCAATGCAGCCGCATGATGATGACCTTGCAACGCTTGCCTGTGCCGGTGATCGCCAAAGTCAATGGCATTGCCACAGCAGCAGGCTGCCAGCTGGTGGCCATGTGCGATTTGGCCGTGGCATCCACAGCGTCCAGATTTGCCGTCAGCGGCATCAACCTGGGTTTGTTCTGCTCTACCCCCAGTGTGGCCCTGTCGCGCAACCTCGGGCGTAAAGCGGCGTTTGAAATGTTGATGACAGGCGACTTCATCAGCGCCGAGCAGGCGCTGGACAAAGGCCTGGTCAACGCCGTGGTAGCCCCCGAACAATTGGATGCAGAAGTCCATCGTTACGTCGACAGCATCTTGGCTAAGCCACGAACCGCTGTGGCGATTGGCAAGAAACTGTTTTACGAACAGCTCGAACAACCGCTGGAAGCGGCCTACCAAAACGCAGAGCACGCCATGGCCTGCAACATGATGGACGATGCAGCGCTCGAAGGCGTGCAAGCGTTCATCGACAAACGGGCACCGAGCTGGAAAGCCAGCTGAGCCAGCAATTTATCTTTAAAAAATTTGACCTTACTTAAAGGTTGGCCTGTCGGTACAAATCGCTGGCACGCGTCAAGTGGTCGCTCATGGCTTTGACGGCCGCAGGCGCATCGTGTGCTGCAATCGCATCGATGATTTTTTGGTGCTCGGCCAAGGTCAACTCTTCGGCACCTGGGGCCCGCACAATCGATTGATAGTACGCACTGGCCCAACCAAACATGGCTTCGACAATGGCCGGAAAAATCGGGTTGCCGCTGATGCGCGCAATCTCGCGGTGAAAGTACATGTCTTGCTTCATGAACTGGTCGAGATTAACCATCGACGCGCGGTGATCGGCCTGACGTGCTTGCAAACGTGCCACATCCTCAGGCGTGGCTTTTTCAGCCGCGAGCTTGACCATGCCAAGCTCTAAAAACAAGCGCGCTTCTTTGAGGTGGTCCAGCGTTTCGGGCTGCATGCGCATCAAATGACGCGCACCGCCTGCAATTTGATCGATCAACAAATGCGCCGTGGGAACCACCACCCGAGCCCGCTCGCCATGGGAGATTTCAACAATGCCCGAGCGTGCCAACTCTTGCAGCGCTTCGCGCACAGCGACGCGGCCCACGCCATAGACCTCCATCAACTCACGCTCGGAAGGGAGTTGATCTCCAGGACCAATCTCGCCTGACTCAATGCGTTGCATGAGTCGGTCCAGCACTTCTTGGTAGAGCTTTCGCCTTTGGATGGGTTCAACAGTCATGGCACGAATCTACCATCACGCAAATTGGCCCGAGCGCACTTGGCCGTAAAAACTCGGCCCGCCCAGTTGCCCGCCTTTCAACGCGACTTCTAAGCCATCGCGTTGCGAGTCATCTGACCATGCACGGCACAACGGCACGCCGGGCGCCATGCCTGCCTCCACCGTCAAGGCACGAATGCCCAAGTGACTGCCCACCGCACCCGAGCTGTCGCCACCTGCGACCACAATGCGGCGAATGGTCGAACCATCGAGTATCTGTCGCATGATCTCGGCCAGCACATGGCCCACGTGCGCTGCGGCATCGCTCTTGCTCATGTTGGCGGCGGCAGCAGTCGCATCAAAATTCAACACCGCAGGGTCATCAGGCCCTTCGGCAGAGAACACGATAGGCGAGATGTTTTGCGCAATCGACGCCAAGGCACCACGCACCAAGCGGGCGATTTCTGCCGCGCTGTGCTGTGGGTCCAAACACTTGGCAATATCCAAGCGTTCGGTTGCAAAGCCATTGGCACGGGCCCACTGAATTTGCGCAGCACTCATGGGCGAGCAGCTGCCGCTCACCACCGCAATGCACGACACCTGCGCAGCCACGGGCAGACTCGGTGTGGCTGGAATCAACCCCTGCGCGCGCCAATACGCGGCCAACGCATATTGCAGGCCTGACGACGACGCACTGAACACACCTGCGCCACGGTTCTCCCACACCAAGCGGCCGGCTTCAATTTGGCTACTGGTATCGGCCACATCAATCATCACCACGGGTTGGTCGTCGCCCTGCAAGGCGATGCACTGTGTTTGTCCCAATCCTTCAGAGAGTTCAGCCAAATCAATCAGTTCAATCCGGCGTTGGGTTTGCGCGGCCAAGTGCACACGCAAGTCCCCTTCTTGCATGGGCGTGACGGGATGGCGCGACATGGTGGGATGGCGATCAATGCGATGCACGGCACCATTGGCTGCAGCAAAGAGATTTCCAAACACCTGATAGCGCTTAAGCCGTGGCGCGCCTACCACCATGGGCGACCACGCGGCACCTGAAGTTTTCACGCCTAAGTCAATCGCCTGCCCAATCGATCCCACGCTGGGCGATGAGTCAAAGGTTGAACAGACCTTGTATTGCAAGACAGGCGCACCCAGTGCGCGCAAGCGTTCAAACACCGCTGGCAGTTCGCGCTGCATCCACTCGGGACTTTTGCCGCGCGATTGGCCCGCCAAGCCTATGCAACGCATGTGACCAAAGCGCGCCAAGTCTTCCACACGCGGCAATTCCAAAAACAACACTGTGGGCACACCGGCGGCGGTGAAGGCTTCCATCACGTCGGTGGAGCCGGTGAAGTCGTCACCGTAATAGCTGAGCAACAGCCCTTCGGGCCATGCAGGAGTTGGGCTTTGAGAAATGCTCATGGGGTTCACCAAAAGGTCAAGGCACGTTGCAAGGCAGGACGATCTTTGGCGTAGCTGGCCAAGTCAATGCCCGCCTCCGCCGCTTCCCACGCTTGGCGCAAGGCCGTCACGCCAGAGGCCACACCATCGGGGTGACCAAAAATGCCGCCGCCTGCAGTGCAAATCAAATCGACGTTGCCCAAGGCCGCATAGGTGTCGTGGGCTTGCAGGCCTGTTTGGGCCGAACTGAACACGGGCACGGCCTGCATGGGAGCGTGTTCAAACAAGGGGTTGATCACCGAACGCGCGGCAGCAATCACCACCTCGTCGGGTTCGCTGAACTTGTTGCGCAAGCCATTCACATGCAAATGGTCAACGCCCGCCAAGCGCCAAATTTGCTGCCACGCGGCAAAGTCCCAACCCACATAAGGGCTGCGGCTCAAATAACCCCAACCTGCACGGTGCGCATGGATGGGCAAGGTGCTGTGCTGCCGCAAAGCAGTCACGCCGGTCAAGCCCACAGAGTTCAAACAGACCATCACACAGGTGCCTTGGTTTTCAAGCACCCAATCGTGGCGGCGCTTCATTTGGTCCAGGTCGCCGGTGATGTTGAAGGCCACCATCACTTGGCGTCCTAACTTTTGCCGAGCTTCATTGACCACGCGCATCACCGCTTCGACACGTTGATCGAACGGGCAGTAGCCACCGTCTGCCTGCAACTCATCGTCTTTGATGAAATCAATGCCACCATCGACCAAGAGCTGCACCTGCTGCGCTGTTTCGGCCACGCTCAAGCCCACACTGGGTTTGATGATGGTGCCAATCAGCGGACCCTTGGCCACACCGCTCAAGCGACGTGTGCCTGCCATGCCAAAGGCTGGGCCTGGATAGGCTTTGGCAAATGCAGGCGGTAATTTCAAATCCAGCAAACGCAGGCCCGAGACCTGCGCCAGCTCAAACAAATTGCCCGCCACTGTGGCCATCAAGGTGGGCAAGCAAGGCCCGAGATTTTCCAGAGGCCAGGACAACTCGAGCAAACAACGCGTGTAGGTGCTGGACTTCATGCCACCGGGCAAGCTGGGCTCACCCACGGTTTCGAGCACTTGCAAAGACTCCACCCGCGCGCCCGAGCGCTCTTTCAAAGCAGGCGTTTCGGTGGCCAACTTTAAAAAGGTGCCGCTGGACTGTTCGCCCGCAATCACCTCGGCGGCACGCAGGGGATCATCACCTGTTTCCAACCAGTAACGCGCGTAAATTCTCTCGGTCATCTCAACACTTTCTGAAATAAAAAAGACGGCCTCAGGATGTGAGAGCCGTCTTTTGCAGGCGCATCGCTTTATTTGTACTCTTGAATCTTGCGGATGTTGTCAGCGCCAAACTCTTTCGAGTAGTTCACATAGGTGGCGCGCAAGGCTTCGCGGAACGCCACGCCATCGACTTTACGAATCACGGTCATGCCTTCTTTTTCCAACTGGGCAATGCCGTTGGCTTCGTCTTCATTGACCTTTTGGCGTTGTGCGATGTTGGCTTTTTTGGCCGCTTCGTAGAACACCTTTTTGTCCGCATCGCTGAGCTTGTTCATCACGCGAGGTGAGGTCAAGAACAAGGCAGGTGAATACACGTGGCCGGTCAAGGACAAATGTTTTTGCACCTGCGAGAACTTGGACGCCAAGATCACGGGGATGGGGTTTTCTTGACCGTCAACCGTGCCTTGCTGCAAAGCGCCAAACACCTCAGGGAATGCCATTGGTGTGGGTTGAATGCCAAAGGCGCGGTAGCCTTCCATGTGCACCTTGTTTTCCATGGTGCGCATCTTCAAGCCTGCGGCATCTTCGGGTTTGACGATGGCGCGCTTGCTGTTGGTCATGTGGCGGAAACCGTTTTCGGTCCAGGCCAATGCGATCAAGCCTTTGGAGGGGAACTTGGTCAGCAGCTCTTGACCGTTGGGGCCGTCAAAGTACTTGCGGGCGTGGTCGTAGTCGCGGAACAAGAAAGGAATGTCCACAATCTTGACCTCAGGCACAAAGTTACCGACGGGGCCCGTGGAGGTGTTGACGATGTCCAACGTGCCCAACTGCACGGCTTCAATCATTTCACGTTCACCGCCCAGCGAACCGCTGGGGAACTGCTGACATTTGTAGCGGCCTTGGGTGCCTTTTTCGATTTCGTCGCACAGCACGGTTGAGCCCACACCGTAGTGCGAGGTCGCAGCTGGCGTGTAACCAATTTTCAACACGGTTTGAGCACTGACTGAACCCAGCGCCAGCAAAGCGGCACCGGCAATAGAAGCAATACGTGCAGTTTTTTGCACTGTCTTTTGAAATGTCATGAGGTCTCCTGGATTGAACGTGAAATTGTTGTGAAAAGCGCGAGAAAAATCAGGTGATGCGCTCGATGCTGTCGGCGATCTCTTGGTGATCAAAGATGTTCTTCCAGTCATCGCGCATCAAACGGGGCTTGCCAAAGGTGATGGCTTTGTTGCATGCGTCCGAGAACTGACCAGGAATTTGCTTGAAGATCACAGCCGACAAAATGGTCATGTGGCCGAGCAAGAAATCGCGTGCGGCTTCGGCGGGCACGCCGCGTGAGACCACTTCGTCCATGGCTTCGCGCATCACATCAAGCAAGGTGGCGCACACGGTTTCAGACAAACCGGGTTCGAGCAAAGCCATTTGCTCCACCGTCACGCGGTAAGAACGCAAGATGGGTTGATAAATCGTTTTGGCAATGTCTTCGCCCAAGTCAAACGCCTCTTCAGGGCCTTGCATCAAAGCGCTGACGATGGACTGGGCAGCGGTCACGCCACCAAAGTAATCAGGCGCGCCAGCAATGTGCACTTCGGGGCTGAAGATGCTGGGGTGGCAAGGATGGGCCACAAAGTACGTCAGGTCGGGGCGCTTGGGCAAATGGCCTGCAAACGGGGCCGCCGCGTCCAAGGTCATCACCATGGTGCCGGCTTTGAGTTGAGGGGCAATGTCAGCCGCGAGCTTGCCGATCAGGGTGTCGGGCACCGCCAAGATCACAACGTCCACGTCTTTCAAGGCGTCTTCGACCGAGCAGCATGTGATGCCCAGCTCGTCTTGCAGGCGCTTGCGCCCGACCTCACCCACTTCGACGTGGCGCACTTGGTAGCGCGAGCCCATCAGGTTTTTCGACAAACGGGCGCCCATTTTTCCGCCCGCACCAAACAATGCAATTGATGTCATTCCAACACTCCACTCATATAGTGGCGTGATGGTATGATGAGTTATCCAGTTAAAGCACTAGGGGATGTACTAGGTAGAAACAGCCTTCCACGAGCTTGTTCATATTCGCGCATCAATCGAGCGACAAGTTCACGCACAGCAACCACCCTGTCGATAACACCGATGCCTTGTCCGCAGCCCCAGATGTCCTTCCAGGCTTTCTTGGCATCGCCGCCAAAGTTCATCTTGCTCGGATCCGATTCAGGCAAATTCTCGGGGTCGAGCCCGGCCGCACGGATGGACGGTGCCAGGTAATTACCATGCACACCGGTGAACAGGTTGCTGTAGACCACATCGTCGGAATTGCAGTCGACGATGGCCTGCTTGTAGGCCTCGGCGGCGCGCGCCTCATCGGTCGCGATGAAGGCCGAGCCGATGTAGGCAAAGTCCGCGCCCATGGCCTGAGCCGCTAGGATGGCACCTCCACTGGCGATCGACCCTGAGAGCGCCAAAGGCCCATCGAACCACTGACGGATTTCTTGGATCAGCGCGAACGGGCTCTTGGTGCCCGCATGCCCCCCAGCACCTGCAGCCACCGCAATCAGGCCGTCAGCACCTTTTTCAATCGCCTTGTGCGCGAACTGGTTGTTGATGATGTCATGCATCACCACACCACCATAGCTGTGCGCAGCCTGATTGATTTCTTCGCGCGCGCCCAGACTGGTGATGATGAGCGGCACTTTGTACTTCACGCACAGGGCCATGTCGTGCTCCAACCGGTCGTTGCTCTTGTGCACGATCTGGTTGATGGCGAACGGCGCAGCGGGTCGATCCGGATGGGCTTGGTTGTGGGCGGCCAAGGCCTCGGTAATCTCGGCCAACCACTCATCAAGCAGAGAGGCTGGACGCGCATTGAGCGCGGGCATCGAGCCAATCACACCGGCCTTGCACTGTTCGATCACCAGCTTGGGATTGCTGATGATGAACAGCGGCGAAGCGATCACCGGTAACTGAAGATTCTGAAAACAAACGGGAAGTGGCATATTCAGTGATGTATTCAAGCTTGACGGATCAGGTCTGCGCCCTTCTCACCAATCATGATCGAGCCCGCATTGGTATTGGACGAGGGCATGGTGGGCATGATGGAGGAGTCGATCACGCGCAGGCGCTCCACACCGCGCACGCGCAGTTGCGGGTCGACCACTGAACGTGCATCGCTGCCCATGCGGCAGGTGCCGATTGGGTGCCAGGAGGTTTGCCCACAGGTCTTGATGTAGTCCAGCAGAGCGGCTTCGTCTTGCACATCGATGCCGGGACGGGTTTCCTTTTCCACAAAATCCTTGATCGCCGATTGCGTCATGATCTTGCGCGACATCCGCAGCGCATCGACCGCGCTGCGTTGGTCATCTTCGTGCGTCAGGTACTTCGGATCGATCAGTGGATCTTGGAACGGATCATTCGACTGGATGTGCAAAGCGCCTGTCGACTTGGGACGCAGCTGGAAGAAACCGACCTGAAAGCCCGGGAACGGATCCATGGAGTAACGGTCCGGGCCGCTGATCAGGTGGATCTGAATCTTGGCCTCGGGGCGTGTTTGCTCCGGCCGGGTACGGGCCTGAGCGTGCACGGTAGCCGAGGGGGTGGACATGAAGCCATTGCGCGTGATCAGGTAATGCGCGCCCATCATCAGCGTGCGCCACTTGCTGTTGAGCACCTCGTTGATGGTGATGGACTGCGTGCACGCAAAGGTGATGCGTGCTTGCAAGTGGTCGCGCAGGTTCTCGCCCACCTCGGGCGCGTCGTGCACTACGGGAATGCCCAGTGCCTGCAGTCGACTCGCCTGGCCAATGCCCGAGAGTTCGAGCAAATGGGGCGATTTGATGGGGCCGCTGGACAGAATCACTTCACGTCGAGCCCTGGCGATTTTTTTCTGACCGCCTTGCAGGTATTCAACGCCCACCGCTGTCTTGCCCTCAAACACGATGCGCGTGGCGGGCGCATCGGTTTGCACATGGAGGTTGGGACGCTGCGCAACGCCGTCGAGATAGCCAATGGCCGTGCTACAGCGCTGGCCCTTGCGGGTGGACAACTGCAGGTAGTTCACGCCTTCGTATTGCGCACCGTTGTAGTCATCGGTCAGCGGAATGCCGGCTTGCTGGCAAGCTTCGACAAAGGCATCGGAGAGTTGGTCGCGCGTGGTGTGCTTGAGGTGCGTGACCGCAATCGGTCCCTGTTTGCCTCGGTACGCCGCGTCACCGTGTGCGCTGGACTCCATACGCTTGAAGTAAGGCAGACACTCGGCGTAAGACCAGCCTTGGCAACCAGCCGCAGCCCAGGCATCGTATTCCGCCGGATCGCCGCGCACATAAATCATGCCGTTGACCGACGAAGACCCTCCCAGCAACTTGCCATGTGGCCAGTAAATTTCCTGGCCTTTGAGGCCTTGTTGCGGCATGGTTTTGGAAGGCCAGACGTAACGCTCGTCACCGAGGATCTTGGCCACACCCACGGGGGTGCGGACCCAGAAGTCGCGGTGGCGTGGGGCACCTGCTTCGAGCAACAGCACCGAGGTGCCAGCATCTTCTGTCAGGCGTGTGGCCAAGGCCGCACCGGCCGAGCCGGCACCCACCACGATGTAATCAAATTCCATGTTGTCCACAGGTGTCTCCAGATGGTGAGGGTCAGGGCATGCAAGAGGCTTCAGCACTGTCGAACAGGGACAGGAATTGCTGTACCTGCTTCGCTTGTGCCGATTGCGCTGCCCCACTGGCCAGCAGTTCTTGCATCGTGGTCTCGCCCAAGTAAAAGCGTGCCCAGTCCTGATGGCTCATCGACAACGTCATGGCATCGGCACCGGCGGCTGGGGTGTTGGCCATGAATTCGCACACCCCATGACGCACCTCCAGCGTGTGCTGGCAGTTTTTGTCTGTGATGTGGATGGTCAGACGCTGGCGCAGCTCGCCGGCTTTTTGTGGGTCCAGGCGAATGCGGAAGAAGTTGATGTAGCGCGCGGGGTCCATGGACAGGATGGAGGCCACACTCGGCAGCACCGAACGCACAGGCGAAATCGCGCCTTCGAGTTCCAGCGCTTGGGTCAGGCAGAAATGGCGGGCAATGGAACCTGGCGAACGGTAAGCGATCTGACGCAGGGTTTCGGCCTGGGCTTTGCGGTAGCTGTCGTTGCCAGGTTCGGTGGCCAGCAGCCAGCCGGCCAGTCGGCTGGCCCAGACCAGGTCACCTTGCTGCATGGCCTCGTGGTATTGCTTGAACACAGTGTCGGCGCCGCCGAAACCCTTGATGATGCGCGCGGCTTCCTCGGCAGCTGGCATGCGGTGGATGCTGGCCGCGTCACCATCAAACCAGCCGAACACATGGCTGTACAGGTGCAGCGGGAAGTAGAAGAACTCGCTGTAGATTTGTGCGTTGTTGGGGAAGTCGGCCAGGACCTTAGGCATCTGCACGAAATCTTTCAGTTGATCGGGCGACAGACCTTTGTTGATGCCACGCAGGGTCTGGTCGATCATGTACGTGATGGCGTCCATGTACAGCTCCAGCGATTGCTTGACCTCGTCCTTGCCCACCACCGGCAAGGCGTGAGTGTTGACCAGGTACTTAGGCGCGAGGTCGCGGATCACACGCAGGCCGTTGCGCCAGGACGTGGGGTCGCGGAACACATCGCCACGCAGCGTGTAAAAGTTGAACAGGCTGGGCCACAGGAAGTTGTTGTAGACCACATCGAGTTCGGGCATGTAGACCGTCAAGCTGTCTTCGGAGTCCGAGAAGTAGCGCGTGAAGAACTTCATGCGCAGACCGGCCACGACCATCTCTTCGCCTTCGTGCACCAAATGGGTGGCCAAGACGGTACCCTTGGCTTTGCCGGGCGGGATGATGGCGCCGATGCCCGTGTCCGGGCCGCTTTGCGGCAGGTGCAGCGCGAACTGGCGCTCGTAGCGTGCGGTCAAAGCTGGAATGGCTTCGGGGAATTCGCCACCCGAGGCAAAGCCGGTGACGATTTCGGTCAGGTGCTTGTTGACGTCGTGGTGGCCAATGATCATCGCGTCGGGTGCCTCGCGCGTGAAGGCCTGGGTACCGTGGGCATAGTGGTTGTGGCTGTAAACGATGGCCTTGATCGGCTTGTCGCTGACCTTGCGGAATTCAGCCAACGCTTTTTCGCCGTCCTCCAGATCGTCGCCAGTGTCAAAGATCACCAGGCCTTCAGGGGCCTCGATCATCATGCGACTGGAGATGCCGATGCCCACCAGGTTCCAGACCTTGGGCGCCACCTCGATCATCCGAGGGGCCACGGCAAAAGTGGCGAGGATGTCTTTCATCATGGAGCTGGCAATCTTGACGCCGCGTGGGCCCTGCGTCATTTCGATGTGTTCACCACGGTAACGGTTAAGGTTGTGTGTCATTTTGAAGTCTCGGTTGTTGTGTCAATGTGGAAAAGAAAAATCAGTTCAGTTGCAAGTTGGCGTTCTTGACGGCTTCGTTCATCCAGGCCAGTTCATTGGCAATCAGCGTCTCGAAAGACTGCGCTGAGGGGCTACCAATGGCCGTGGTGCCAATTCCAATGAGCTTGGCTTTCACATCGGGTGTGGCAATCGCGATGGCCATTTGCTCGCGCAGTTGCTCCACGATGGCCGCTGGTGTTCCCTTCGGAGCAGCCAAGCCACCCCAGAAAACCAGCGGCGGCTCCTCGTAGCCCAGCTCCTTGAGCGTGGGCACGTTGGGCAGTGCAGCATGGCGTTGGGTGTCGATGACGGCCAGGGCTTTCATCATTCCTTTTTGCACAAATGGCAGGGCCACGGCCAAGATCAGTGGCAAGAACTGAATCTCGCCGGAAGCGAGCGCGGTGGCGGCATCGGGCATGCCTTTGAACGGCACATGCACCGCGTCCAAGCCATGACGTTTGCTGAAGTTGGACGACCACAAATGCTCAAGGCTGCCGATGCCCACGGAGCCGTAATTGAGTGAACCGATCTTGGCTTTGCCAGCGGCAATCAGCTCTTTGACCGAATTGATGGGCGAGGAAGCCGGCACCACCAACACGGTGGGCATGGTGCCCATGATGGAGATGGGGGTGAGGGTCTTGAGCAGGTCGATCTTCTTGAGCGATGCTTGCGTCGCGCTCATGCCTGGGTTGATGTGCATGAGGGTGTAACCGTCGGCAGGCGCCTGGGCAATGGCTTGCATGCCGATCACGAAGCTGCCACCGGGACGGTTGTCAACCACGATGGCCTGTTTCATCTGGGTTTGCATGGCCGCCGTGAGGATACGCACGGACGCGTCAGCTGCACCGCCGGCTGGCAGGGGGACGATCACTTTGATCGGTCCTTTCGATGGAAAGGCGTCCTGAGCCAGGGCGCCTGTGGCACCCAGACTGCCTGCACTCAGGGCAGCCATGGATGCCAGAAATTGACGGCGGTTGGTTGATGCGTTCATGGTTTGTCTCCAGTGGTGTGTTGTGATGAAAGAAAGTGAATTCAGGCAGCAGGCAGCAAAATCGATTGCGGCTCCAGGTAGGCCTTGAGCCCTTCGGGGCCGAACTTGCGTCCCAGGCCCGAGCGCTTGAAACCGCCAAAGGGCATGCTCAGGCTCATCTCTGCGCCGTTGATGTGGACCATGCCGGCCTGCAGGCGGCGGGCCGTTTTCTGGATTTGCGCCATGTCGGTGCCCATCACATAGGCCGACAGACCGAACTCGCTGCGGTTGGCCAGGTCAATGGCTTCGTCCAAGCTGTCGTAGGTTTGAATAACCAGCACCGGGCCGAAGGCTTCTTCTTGCACGATGTGAGCGTCTGCGGGCACGCGGCTGAACACGGTGGGCCGTGCATACCAGCCTTGCTCAAGGCCCTTTGGATGGCCCGTGCCGCCAGCCACCAGGTGGGCGCCGTCGTGCAGGCCGCGTTCGATGAAGCGCTGCACCGACTGGTAATGCGCCTCGTTGGCCAGCGGGCCCATCTGGGTGGTGGGCTCTGCCGGATTGCCGATGGCGATGCCATTCGCCACTGCGGCGGCCACGGCTTCGGCCTCGGCCAATTTGGCGTGGGGGACGATCAACCGTGACGGTGCGTTGCACGACTGACCACTGTTGCGCAACAAGCCAGTCATACAGGCCTTCACAGCAGTGGGCAGGTCGGCATCGGGCATGACGATGAAGGGGGATTTACCACCCAACTCCAACACCACGCGTTTGGATTTGGCCACCGCTGCCTGACCAATGGCCTGGCCAGAAGCCACCGAACCCGTGAATGAAACCATGGCCACGTTCGGGTCGCCCACCAGTCGGCGACCCACCACATGGCCGTTACCGAGCACCATATTGAACACACCGGGCGGTAATCCGGCGTCGTGCATAACCTGAGCCAGCAACACCGCGCTGGCGCTGGCGTGTTCGCTGGGCTTCCAGACGGTGGCGCAACCGGCGGCCAGCGAAGGCAGCAGCACACCCATGGGGCCGTTCAAGGGCCAGTTCCAGGAGGTGATGCACAGGCTCACACCCACGGGTTGCTGCACCAGCAAGTTGTTGCCGCGCGTTTCTTCAAACGCGAAATCTTTGAGCAGCTGGCTCCAAGCCTGCACCTGCATCAGGCCTGCAGGCACTTGCAGTCGCTCGCACAGCATGCGTGGCGCGCCCAGACTGTTTTGCACGGCATCGACCAGAGCGGCCTGGTGTTTTTGAAAACTCTCGCCGATACGGCGCAACAACTCCAGCCGCTCTTCGCGGGTGGTCTGTGCAAAGCTGGCTTGCGCCACCACGGCCGCTTGCACCGCAGCATCGGCGTCTGACTCGCTGCCGAAGCGGGTATGCGACAGCAACTGGCCGTTGACCGGGCTGTAGGACTCGAACGACTCGGTGCCGGTGCTCTCGACCCATTGGCCGTTAATGTAGTGCTGTGAATAGCGTTGGATGTTGGCGTTCATGTGTTGTTCCTTCTTTGTCAGTGCAGGCTCTGGTGAAACTGGCTGGCCTGGTTTTGTCCGAGTGCGGGCGTGGTGCCGCTCTCTTGTAACTTCTGTCCGCCGAAGAGCGCGGGGAAAAAGATTTCGGGAAAACCGTCTTCGCTCTGTTCTTTAAAAAAGCCACGCGCACGGACCTGCGGATCGTCCAGTGCTTCACGTCCCATGTAGACAGGCTCGACCGTGGTGTCTACCTCGGCGAGTCGGTCCATCCATGTGCGCAAGGGGTGCGCGGCAATGGCTTCGGTTAGTGCTTTGGCCAGTGCCAATTTGTGCTGGTCGCGCCCGGCGCGGGTGTGCCAGCGTGCATCGCTCAAACCCGGTGCCAGGTCCTGCACGGCGCCGACAAAGTTGATCCAGAACTTGTCTTCCAGTGTGGCAATGCAGAGGTGGCGGTCATCCGCGGTGCGGTAGAGCGCGCTGTCGGCCATCACGTGCGGCAGCTGCTCAGGCGTTTGTCCGGGCTGTGTGCTGAGCATCATGGGCGCAGTCCAGGCCATGGTGGCATCGAAGATGGACGCGTCCACATGGCTACCCTGCCCGGTTTTTTGCGCCTGCATCCAGGCCATGGTCAGGGCCAATGCGGCCGATTGCCCGGCAGCCAGATCGGCCATGCGGACTTGCGGGCGTGTGAGTTGGTGGTTCAGTTGCGAGGGCACCGCGAAGTAACCCGCCAAAGAGAGGAAACCTATGTCGTGCCCGGCGTGGTCGCGGTAAGGACCGCTCCAGCCAAAGCCCGAGATCGAGCCCACCACCAGCTTGGGTTGCAACGCCATCAGTTGTTGCACAGACAGACCCAAGCGATCGAGCGTGCCCGGGCGAAAGCCCTCGACCACGATGTCAGCATGGGCCACCATCTTCAGAAACGACTCGCGGTCATCGGCCTGCTTGAAGTCGAGTACCACCGAGTGCTTGCCCCGGTTGAGCATGGCGAACATGGCAGGGTTCATGCGGCGCACCGGGTCGCCCGCAGGCGGCTCGATCTTGACGACCTCGGCACCAAAGCTGGCGAGCTGCCAGGTGCAGTACGGCCCAGGCAGCAGCATGGACAGGTCCAGCACACGGCAACCCGACAGTGGCTTGAAATCAGGCGCCATGTCCACTTTCCAGCACTTCCTTGGCCACGGTGTTGCGCAGGATTTCACTGGTGCCCGTGAGGATGCGCATCATGCGCAGCATGCGGAACAGCCACTCCACCGGGTTGCCCCGAATCAGGCCCGTGCCGCCATGGATTTGCACTGCCTGGTCGGCGATGCGAAACGCTGCTTCGGAGACGAAGAGCTTGCACATCGAGGCCTCCATGCGCAGCGGGTCGCCGGCATCGAGACGACGAGCCGCATCCAACGTCATGGCGCGTGCGGCCTGCAGATCGGTGGCCATATTGGCCAGCATGTGGGCAATCGCCTGGAACTGTCCGATGGGGCGACCGAACTGATTGCGAGAACTGGCGCGCTGTACCGACAGTCGCAGAGCCAGGTCGGCAAAGCCGATCATGGTGGCGCAATGCAGCAGTCGGTTGAAGTTGATGCGGCCAATGCCGAGTTTGAAGCCCTGGCCTTCGCCGCCGATCAAGTTGGCGGCAGGCACCCGAATCTCGCTCATCTCCAAGTCAGCATGGCTGGCTTGGCCGTGCATAGCCACGTAATCGCAGACCATGTTCATACCCGGTGCATGCATGTCGACAAAAAAGGCTGAGATGCCGCGCGAACCCGCCTCGGGGTCGGTGACGGCCAACACGATCGCCACATCGGCATAGGGCGCGCCCGAGATAAAGCGCTTGCGACCGCTGAGCACGTAGTGATCCCCCTGGCGCACAGCACGCGCTTGGATGGCGGCTGCGTCCGAGCCGGCCTGTTCTTCGGTCAGTGCAAAGCACACCGCGAGCTGGGCATCGCAAATTGGTTTGAGAAAACGCTCGACCTGGTCTGGCGTGGCCACCTTGAACAGGTAGCCGATGCGCGGTGGGCCGCTGAGCTCACCCAGCACGTGCTGGGCCAGCACGGCGCCCGAGCCCGCCACATGGGCCTTGACCTGGCACATCTGCTCGGCGCTGAAACCGGCACCTCCTTGTTCGACCGGCAACATCAGGCCATAAAAGCCCAGTTCAGCTGAGCGCTGCCACACCTGTTGGAGCAAGTCCTTAGAGGGCTGACCTTCCCAGCTGATGTGGTGCTGCTTTTCAAACGGCAGCAACTCGTCTTGGATGTAGCGGTCGATGGCAGCCAGGGTGTCCAGCACGCGGGTGTCCAAAGCGGCACTCATACCTGACGCTCCTTTCCGGCCCAGAAGGGCTCGCGCACCAGGCGGCGTACGATCTTGCCGTTGGGGTTCTTGGGCAGCTCTTGGGTGAAATCTACCGAGCGCGGGCGCTTGAAGCCGGGCAGCCCTTGGGCACAAAAGTCCAGGATGTGCTGGGCCGAAGCCGAGTGGCCGGGCTTGAGCACCACCACTGCCTTGATCTGCTCACCCCATTCCTCGTCGGGAATGCCAACCGCTGCCGCTTCGTAGATGTCAGGATGGGCGTACAGCACCTGCTCGATCTCGGCGGGGTAGATGTTGAAACCGCCGCTGATGATCATTTCCTTCTTGCGGTCGACGATGTAGATATAGCCGTCTTCGTCCACCGTGGCCAGATCGCCGGTGCGGTAGTAACCGTTGACGATGGCTTCGGCGGTCAACTCGGGGGCGTTCCAGTAGCCCTTCATGATGTCGTTACCGCGTACGATGATTTCGCCCACCTCTCCGACCTGGATGTCACGGTCTTCGCCGTCCACCACGCGCACATCGGTTTCGGCATAGCAACGACCACAGGAGGCCAGGCGTTTGGGGTTGTGGGCCAGCGCGTCCACATGGTCCTGCTCGGTCAGCACGGTAACCATGGAGTTGGTCTCGCCTGCGCCATAGCCCTGCGCCAAGATGGGACCAAACAGCGCAATCGCTTTTTCCACCAAGGCCGGCGGCATGGGGGCCGCCCCGTAAAGCACCACACGCAGCGAGCTGAGGTCGTAGCGTTCGATCTCGGGATGGTTGACGATGCGGTTGACCATGGTGGGCACCATGAAGAGTCGGGTCACGCGCTCGCGTGCGATGGCCTGCAGCAGCTCGGTTTCTTCAAAGCGGGCCAGCAGCAGGCTGGCGGCGCCGCAGTAGATCAGGTACATCAGGTTCATGCCGCTGGCGTGCGTGATCGGCCCCACGTGGGCCTGCACATCGCCGGGCATGGCGCGCCGCATGGGACTCATGAGGAACTTGCGCAGCATGGCCTGGCGGTTGCCGTAGGTTTGCATGGCCGCCTTGAGCACGCCCGAGCTGCCTGAGGTGTAGTGCAGCACAGCCACATCGTCGCTATCTGTCTGCGCCTGGGTGGCGGTGTTGGGTTGCGCGGCGATCCAGGCTTCATAGTCCTGGTCGATGTTGATCACGCGTTCGAGAGCGGGCACCTCGGCCTTGCGCGCCAGCACCGCCTGAGCGTGTTCGGCATCAGCCACCAGCACCTTGGCACCCGAGTCCTGCAGCATGTGAATGGTTTCGTCCGTGCTCAGACGGGCGTTCAGTGGCACCTTGATGAAGCCGCCCTTGTAGCAGGCGACTTCGGTTTCCACCAGTTCAATGCGGTTCCAGGCTTGGATGGCCACCCGGTCACCCGCGACAACTTGGGCGGCTTGCAATGCGCGGGCGAGTTGGTTGGCACGCTGCTCCAATTGCAAGAAGGTGGTGCGCTGGCGGCTGTCGATCAGCGCGGTTTGATGGGGCCAGTAGCGGGCCGCGCGAGCAGTGATTGAACCCAGTTCCACAGATGTCTCCTGAGAGGTGTTGTCTTGTTGGGCTGGAGTATCTGAACACCTGTCGGTTCTGACAAATAGCAAATACGAATTTGGCCTATACGTTTTAGGCATGGCCTGAGATGGAGTGGCTATGATCGGCAAAATTTACAAGGCAAACCCATCGCTGGTTCAACACATGGCCACACTCGAATCCCTGATCTCCCTGCGACAGATGCGCTACCTCGTGTGTGTCGTTGAACAAAAAGGGTTTTCTTCTGCCGCGTCTATCTTGCATATTGCACAGCCGTCTTTAAGCCGACAAATCGCGCAACTGGAAGAAGCCATTGGTGAACAGCTTCTCATCCGAACACCTTCAGGCATCATTCCCACCGAAGCCGGGTTGAAGGTCTATCAAACCTCGCGCGACTTGCTGGATGTGGTCAACGGCCTGGGTGACGCCGTTCGTGGTTCGCAGCAGGAGCCTGAAGGTCGTGTCGCCATCGCCCTGCCCGCCACCAGTGGCACCGACTTCATCGCGGATGTCATCAAGACCTGCAAGATTGAGATACCGAAGGTGGAGCTGCACGTTCAAGACACCATCAGTGCCTTGAGCAGTCATGTGCTGAGTTCCGGCTTGGTGGATTTTGGGGTGTTGCCCAATGCGGACGAGGTGCAAGGCATCGAAGCCGAACCCATCTTCAAGGAATGGATGTACCTGGTCACTGCGACGGAGGTCAGAAAGAGAGTTGCTGCTGAAATCAAGTTCTCAGAGCTTTCAGATCGCCCACTGGTGCTAGGCCCCAAGACCATGCACCTGCGCCGCTACATCGACCGTGTTGCCAGCGAACACGACATGGCCCTCCATGTCCGGTACGAGCAGCACACCATCGGAGCCATCACCGGCGTGGTGCGCGCAGGCTTGGCATCGACCATCTCCAACTGGCCATCGGCCACGGACAATTTTCCGGTCGGCGCATTCGCGCTTCAGAAAATCGTCAATCCTGAACTTCAGCGTGTCATTGCGATTGCGCACCCCGTAGACCGCCCCTTGCGCCACTCAGCCAAAGCAGCGTATGCCATAGTCAAGCGCTTGTTGATTGAGCGTGTGAAAGATGGGCGTTGGCGCGGCGCATTGCTGTAGCAACAACTACCGAAAGCGACTTCAACGCAAACGGCGCAACACCGCTTGCGTCACCTCAGTGCAGCGGGCGTGACCGCCTTGGTCGTGCGGCACGGCATCGCCATGCGCCAGCACATCTTCCACCGCTTTTTCCACCCGATCTGCAGCTTGGTTCAAGGCTGCGTCGTGGTGGCGGTCGCCCAACCAGCGCAGCATCAAAGCGCCGGACAAGATAGTGGCGATCGGGCTGGCTACGTCTTGGCCTGCAATATCGGGCGCTGAGCCGTGGGCACCTTGGAACAGGCCATGGTTCAAACCCAGCTCAGCCGAGGCGGCCATGCCCAGGCCGCCGACGGTGGCGGCGCCCAAATCAGAAATAATGTCGCCAAACATGTTCTCGGCCACGATCACGTCATAGAAGTCAGGCTTCTTGAGCATGTGGACCGTGATGGCATCGGCGTAGGCGTAGTCAATCTCGACATCGGCATACGACTGCGCGACCTCGGTACACACGGCACGGAAGAAGGCATAGGTCTTCAAGATATTGGCTTTGTCACACACCGTCACGCGGCGTTGGTGATCGCGCGGTGCGCCGTTGCGGCGGCGTGACAAGTCAAACGCAAACTTGGCCACGCGTTCCACACCCACACGGGTCATGACCAAGGTGTCGGTCACGAGTTCGTTGCGCAGGTTCACGCCAGCACCACGGCTCGCATACAGACCTTCGGTGTTTTCTCGCACGATCACGTAATCGATTTGGCCGGCCGACCAATCGGCCAAGGTGGACTTCACACCCTGATACAAGCGAATGGGGCGCACGTTGGCAAACAAATCGAGCTTGAAGCGCAGTTGCAAATGCAAGTAGTTGGTGCAACAGACATGAACGGCGTAGGTCATGGCAGCTCACTGTTCAAACGATTACGCGGTGAAGGGGATTAGCGCTTAGCGATCAGAGGAATGATCTCGGGCAACAAGGCTTGTGGGTTGCCGTCTTGGCAAGCACGTTCCAGGGTGCGTTTGACAGCTTCGGCCACGGTATGGTCAGCCTGCGTGTCTTGCGCCATGGCGTTGTAATAGCTCAAGTCCTTGAGTGCATTGGCCATGCTAAAGCGCAAGTTCGAGCTGTCGCCATTAGCCAAGAAGGGTTTCAAGCGATCCAGCGCCGCTCCCCAGCCACCGCCCATGGCGAGCACATCAACAAAGGTTTGGGCTTGCACGCCAGAGCGCTGCGCGCAGGCGGCCGCTTCGGCCAGCAAGGTGACCATGCCCAGCGACACATAGTTGTGCAGCAGCTTCATGCGGTGCCCGGCACCAATCGGGCCTGCGTGCACGATGTTTTCGGCAAAGCACGACAAGATGGGTTTGCAGGCTTCGAACAAGGCCGCATCGCCACCCACCAACAAATTGAGTCGACCTTCAGCCGCTTCTTTGGGTGTGCGCGTCATGGGTGAATCCAAGAAGAGCCCGCCTTTGGCGACAACGAGCTGCGCCAATTTTTCAGTCGATGAAGGCACGGCTGTCGAGCAGTCGATGATGGTGGTGCCTGCACGCATGCCTTGCAACACACCGTTGTCACCCGTCAGCACGGCTTCAACCTGGGGCGTGCCGGTGACGCACAAGATGACCACATCGCAGTGGCTGGCCAAGTCTTTGGGCGTTTTGAACGTGTGTGCGCCCGCAGCGATCAAGGCGTCCAGCGGTTGGTTGCCAGGATGCTCCAGCACCGACAGGTCTTGCCCGTGCTTGAGCAAGTTGGTGGCGATGCCGTGGCCCATCATGCCAATGCCGATCATTCCGATTTTTTTCATAGCTGCTCCGCGTGTGTGTTCTGTGTGTGAGGCGAGACCGATCGCACTCAGTCGTGTTTGATCGAGATGGTCTTCAAGACCGTGAAGCTGTACAACGCTTCAAAGCCTTTTTCGCGGCCATGGCCGCTGGCTTTCACACCACCGAACGGCAGCTCAATGCCGCCGCCTGCGCCATAGTTGTTGATGAACACCTGGCCCGATCGCATCTGACGCGCCAAACGCATCTGACGCGCGCCATCGCGGGTCCAAATGCTGGAGACCAAGCCAAACTCGGTGCCGTTGGCCAGCGCAACGGCGTGGGCTTCGTCGTCAAACGGCATGATGGCGACCACCGGGCCAAATACTTCTTCTTGCGCCAAACGGTGTGTGGGCGGCACATCGCGAATCAAGGTGGGCACTTGGTAAAAACCGTCTGATGAGGCTTCTTTGACCAGCTGGCCTTGGGCTGCAATTTTCAAACCATCGCGTTGGGCTTCGTCCAAGAAACCCATCACGCGTTGCATCTGGGTGTGGCGGATCAAGGGACCGCAATCTAGGTCCATCTCGGCAGGGCCCACACGCAGTTGCTCAAACGCCTGAGTCAAACGCGCGATCACTGTTTCATAGATGCTGCGCTCCACCAACACGCGGCTGCCTGCCGAACAAGTTTGACCGGCGTTTTGCACAATGGCGTTGACCACCACGGGCACCAGGGCATCCAAGTCGGCATCGGCAAACACCACTTGGGGCGATTTACCGCCCAGCTCGGTGGTCACAGGCGTGTGGTGCTCAGCCGCGATTTGCACCACCAGCTTGCCAATATGGGGCGAGCCTGTGAACGAGATGTGGTCAATACCGGGGTGGCGCGTCAAGGCGTCGCCTGCTTCGTGGCCATAGCCCGTCACCACGTTGATGGCGCCAGCAGGAAAGCCCACCTCGGCCGCAATTTCAGCCACGCGCAAGAGTGACAAACAGGCGTCTTCAGCAGGCTTGACCACGCAGGCATTGCCCGCCGCCAAAGAGCCGCCCACGCTGCGGCCAAAAATCTGCAAGGGATAGTTCCAAGGCACGATGTGGCCGGTCACACCCTGAGGCTCGCGCAAGGTGAGCACGGTGTAGCCGTTTTGATAGGGAATGGTTTCGCCCATCAGCTTGTCGGCCGCACCCGCATAAAACTCGAAGTAACGCGCAATGGCTGTGACATCGGCACGCGCTTGTTTGAGCGGTTTGCCGCAGTCTTGCGATTCCAGCTGGGCTAATTCTTCGGCATGGTCGAGCATGGCTTGCGAAAGCTTTTGCAATAAGCGGCCGCGTTCGGTGGCGGTCAAACGACCCCAAGGACCTTCAAAGGCCGCACGTGCGGCGCGCACAGCCACATCGATGTCTTGCGCATTGCCCCGGGCCAAGTTGTCAAAAGTTTGGCCGTTCGATGGGTTGATGACGGGGATAGCGTCGCCGCTGGCAGGCGCTACCCAGCGGTTGTTGATGAAATGTTGTTTCATAGGGCTTGAAAAGGGACAAAACACAAAACCAAAGGCATGCTTTTAGTTGTAAACAGGATTTACTTAAACTGCCAAATTCAGCATTAATCTAACACGGATACCCTTAATTTGTTCATTTAATTTACAAATTAAGCCACCCATGCGAACAACTTTGCTGATAATGCCAACATGCCCAAAGACGCCAAACCCCTTCTTGCCCCGCGTGACGAGACTGTCGGTCTGAGCTCGCCCGAAGAGCTGGGCTTGGAGCCCGTGCGCCATGAACGCTTTGCCGAAAGGGTGTACGAAAGCTTGTTCCACGCCATCATGACGGGCAAGCTCGCGCCCGATACGCGGCTGCCGGCCGAGGTGCAATTGGCCGCATTCTTTCAAGTCTCACGCCCCGTGGTGCGCCAGGCGCTGGACCGCTTGCGTCAAGACCAGTTGATCGAATCCATCCAAGGCTCAGGCACCTATGTGCGTGCCACCCACAAAGTACCGGCTTCGCCCACACGCACCGGCTCGGACATGAGCTACCTGGTTCATGGCCTAGAGCTGCGCTTGGTGATTGAGCCTGAATGCGCCTACTTCGCCGCGCTGCGACGCACCACGGCCGACCTAGAGCGCATGGAAAGCATGCTCACAGGTTTTGAAGACGCCGTGGCCAAGGGCGATGTGGCACACCACTTTGATTTTGGTTTTCACGAAGCGATTGGCCAAGCCAGTGCCAACCCGCGCCTGGCGCAAGTGCTCAAGTCGCTCGAATACGACGTCAGCCACGCCATCAATTTGTGGCGGCATATGGCGCAACTCAAACCCTGGCGTCGTACCCAAGACGCCATGGGCGAGCACCGTGCGATTTACGAACTGATCAAACAACAAGACGCCGAAGGCGCACGACGCGCCATGCGCAGCCATGTGGAGAAAGCACGCATCCGCATGCTCGATGCCACACCCGAGGTTTAACTTTCATTCACCACCAGGAGACCCACCATGCAACGCAGAAAATTTGTCAGCAGCGCAGGCCTTGCCGGCGGCATCGCCTCCACACTGGCAGCGCCCGCCATTGCGCAATCGACCCGCCCCGAAATTCGTTGGCGCTTGGCGTCGAGCTATCCCAAGTCTTTGGACACGATCTATGGCGCAGTCGACAACATGTGCAAACGCGTGGCCGAACTCACGGACAACCGTTTCAAGATCAGCATGCACGCCGCCGGCGAATTGGTGCCCCCGCTGCAAGTGTTCGACGCGGTGCAAAGCGGCTCGGTTGAGGCCGGCCACAGCGCCAGCTACTTCTACATTGGCAAAGACCCCGCCTTTGGCTTTGCCACCGCACTGCCCTTTGGCCTCAACGCACGCGGCCAAAACGCCTGGATGTATTTGGGCGGCGGCCAAGAGCTGATGAACGAGTTCTTCTCCAATTACGGCGTGCAACACCTGCCTGTGGGCAACACGGGTGCACAAATGGCCGGCTGGTACCGCAAGGAAATCAAAACCGTCGAAGACCTCAAGGGCTTGAAGTTCCGCGTCGGCGGCTTGGCCGGCATGGTCTTGTCCAAGCTCGGCGTGGTGCCACAGCAATTAGCGGCGGGCGACTTGTATCCAGCGCTGGAAAAAGGTGTACTCGATGCAGCCGAGTTTGTCGGCCCCGCCGATGACGAGCACCTGGGTCTGCACAAAGTGGCCAAGTTCTATTACTACCCTGGCTGGTGGGAGGGTGCGGCGACTTTGTCATTGTTCATTAACCCCAAGGCCATGGCGGCTTTGCCTGCCGACTACGCTGCGGCCTTGCGTGTGGCCGCCGCAGAAGCCAACCAATGGTCTACCGCCAAGTACGACGTGACCAATCCTCAAGCTTTGCGCCGCTTGGTGGCAGGTGGCGCACAACTGCGCCGCTTTCCCACCCCCGTGTTGAACATGTGCAACAAAGCCGCGACCGAGTTGTATGCTGAATTGTCTGAGAAGAGCCCTGCGTTCAAAAAGATCTACACCCCTTGGTCCAAGTTCCGCGATGAGCAAGTGATGTGGTCACAGTTCTGCGAAATGCCTTTCGACAACTACATGGCCACACGCAAAGCCTAAGCCGCACGGAGCCGGGACATGAAGCGCTTGAACGTGATCGGCTGCGGCCGCGTGGGACAAACCATCGCGCGGCTGCTGTTTGAAAAAAACCAGGTCACGCTGCAAGACCTTCATTCCCGCCATCTGTCCAACGCCGAGCAAGCCGCCCGCTTTCTTGGCGCTGGCAGCGCGGTGCCTCACTTGGCGGACATGCGTGTGGCCGAGGTCTGGATGCTCTCGGTCCCCGACACGCAGATCGCCAACGTAGCCCAGCAATTGGCCGACAGCGTGGCGCCCGATGCGCCACCCGCCATCGCGTTTCATTGCAGCGGTTTTTTAAGCGCACAAGCCCTGGCGCCGCTGCAGGCCAAAGGGTGGCAAGTCGCCAGCGTGCACCCGGTGTTGAACTTTGCAGCGCCTGAAACAGGTGTGCGTCAGTTTGCGGGCACGCCCTGCGCGCTGGAAGGCTCTGAGCAAGCTGCGGCATGGCTGCGCACGCATTTGTCTGCCATCGGCGGCGTCTGCTTTGACATCAACAGCGAACACAAAGCGCTGTACCACGCAGCAGCCGTGTTTTCGAGCAACTTCACCGGTGTGCTGCAAGGCATTGCGCAAGACGCTTGGCGTAGCGCAGGCGTGTCGCCCGAGATGGTGCTCACCTTGAACCGCGCCTTGCTCACCAGCACCACCGACAACCTGCTGGCCATGGGCCCGGCACAGGCCTTGACTGGCCCAGCGGCACGCGGTGACACCGCCGTGGTGAATGCCCAAGCCGAGGTCGTCGACCAGTGGAACCCCATCGCCGCGCAAGCCTACCGGGCCTTGAGTGCGCTGGCGGTATCACTCAAACAACAAGGCACCACCTTGCCGTCTTCAGACGCGATGCGCTCATGACCCAACTCGAACGCGCCCTCTCCATTGCCGACCTGCGTGACTTGGCGCGCCGACGTCTGCCTCGCTCGGTGTTCGAGTTCATCGACGGCGGCGCCGAAGACGAACGCACGCTGGCCGACAACCGCCATGCGCTCACACGTCACTGCATCGTGCCCCGTGTGTTGGTCGATGTCGCCCAGCCCACGCTCGACACCCCGATTTTTGGCCACACCTGGGCGGCGCCTTTTGTGGTCAGCCCCATGGGCTCATGCGTGCTCGGCTGGCCCGAGGCCGACATTGCGATTGCGCGTGCCGCCACATCGCACGGCATTGCGTACACCTTGTCCACCATGTCGACCACCAGCATCGAGCGCATGGCGCGTGCGGTGCAAGGACGCTTGTGGTTTCAGCTCTATGTGTTGAAAAACCCCAGCGTCAACGACCAACTGGTAGCGCGCGCGCAAGCCGCAGGCTATGAAGCCTTGGTGGTCACCGTGGACCTGCCCGTGGGTGGCAAACGCGAACGCGACTTACGTAATGGCATTTCGATTCCACTGCGTTTTCAAGGCAAACACCTGTGGGAAGGCCTGACCCACCCAACCTGGGCCTGGCAAATGCTGCGCGCAGGCCTGCCCGAGTTTGAAAATGTGCGTGACCTCATGGGCGAAGAAGGCGCGGGCTTGACCATCGCTGCGCGCGTGGGCCAAAGTCTCAACGCCAGCTACCAATGGTCAGACTTGGCCCGCTTGCGCGACCAATGGAAGGGCAAGCTGTTGGTCAAAGGTGTGCAACACCCCGCCGATGCCGCGCGCATGGCAGAAATGGGGATTGACGGCATTTGGGTCTCCAACCACGGCGGCCGCCAGCTCGACGGTGCAATTGCTGCGGCAGATTCTGTGCCTGCCATTCATGCCGCCCTTCAAGGACGCGCCACGTTGATCATGGACTCGGGCGTGCGACGCGGCGTGGATGCGCTGACCGCCAAAGCCCTGGGCGCTGATGCCGTGGGCATTGGCCGCGCCGCGCTGTTTGGCGCTTGTGTGGGCGGCGAAGCAGGCGCACACCGGGCGATTGAAATTTTGATCGACGAATTGCGCCGCGCCATGCAACTCAGTGGCGTGGCTGATTTTTCAAGCGCTCAGATCGATCTGAAACAAACAAGCGCCTGAGCACCCGCAGGTGCGCAGACGCTTGACGGTTCAGGCTATCAGTTGACTTCTGTGATGAACTGCGCGTTTGGACGACGCACTTTCTTGAGGTTCACCAACCAGTCTTTGTCGGCCTCGCGGTAGCCCAAAGGCAAGATCAACACACTGCGCAAACCGCGTGCGGACAAACCCAAAATCTCGTCCACGGCTTTGGGATCAAAGCCTTCCATGGGCGTGGCATCCACTTCTTCAAAGGCGGCAGCAATCACGGCAGCGCCCAGGCCAATGTAGGCCTGCTTGGCGGCGTGCTGGAAATTCACTTCGGCTCCGCGCGTGGGGTAGTTGTTGAGCAACATCTTGCGGTAGTTTTCCCAGCCTTCGTTGGTGCCACCACGCGCTTCATTGGTCAAGTCAAACATCATGTTGATGCGCTCGGGCGTGTAGTCGTCCCAAGCGGCAAAGACCAACAGGTGCGAACCGTCTTCGACTTGTTGCTGACCAAAAGCCACGGCCTTGATTTTTTCGCGCACGGCTTTGTTTTTCACCACGATGACTTCATAGGGCTGAAGACCGCTGGAGGTGGGGGCCAAACGGATGGCTTCCAAAATGCGAGCGACTTTTTCTTCGGGAACCGCCAACGCGGGGTTCATTTTTTTGGTGGCATAACGCCATTGGAGTTTGTTCAGGAGTTCAGACATGGGTAACGGTTTATCCTTTGAGCTTAATCAGCCAGTTCATCAATGTTAGCGCACGCCCTTTGTACGGCGGCAGGAACAACATTTGAATGGCTGAAAACGGGCCTTGGTAAAACACCGGACGCAATTTAGAAAAGGTGTTGAAGCCTTCTTGCGCGTGGTAGTGCCCCATGCCACTTGCACCCACCCCACCAAAGGGCAAGTCGTGCTGCGCCACATGCAACAAGGCTTCGTTGACCGAGACCCCGCCCGACATGACGTTCGAGATGTAGAAGTCTTGTAAATCTCTGTCGTGGGTGAATGGGTAAATCGCCAAGGGACGGTCTTGGCTGTTGATGTACGCCACCACCTCGTCGGGGTGTTGGTAGGTTTTGACCGGCAAGATGGGGCCAAAGATTTCACGTTGCATCAACAACATCTCTGACGTAGGGTTGAGCACCAGATGCGGCGCGATCTTGCGCAGCGCAGGATCGGGTGTTTGCTCGGGCAGCAGGTTCAGCACGGTGGCGCCTTGCTGCGCTGCATCGTTCAGGCTGAACATCAAGCGGTCATAGGCTGACTGATCAATGATCGAGGTGACATCGGGTCCATTGATGTCTGGCACACGTTCTTGTACCAACCGCTGACAATGGGCCACAAAGGCATCCACGCTGCCTTCGGGCACAAACACATAGTCCACCGTGGTGCAAATTTGCCCGGCATTGAACAGCTTGGCCCACAGGATGCGCTCAGCCGCTTGGTGGATCGAAAAATCGGGCCCCACAATGGCCGGCGATTTACCGCCCAACTCCAAGGTGACAGGGGTCAAGTTTTTAGCCGCACTGGCCATCACCGCGCGCCCTGTATGGCCCGATCCCGTGAACAGCAAATGGTCAAACGGAATCGACGAAAACGCCGGTCCACGATCGCCCGGGTCGTGGAAAAACTTCAGTTTGTCTTCGGGAAAATAGTGCGGCGCAATGTCGATCAACAAGGCGGCCAGGTGGCCCGAGTTGTGAGACATCTTGACCATGGCTCGGTTGCCCGCCGCCAAGATGGCCGCCAAGGGGCAAAAGCTCAAATTGAGCGGAAAGTTCCACGGCACGATGACCCCCACCACCCCCACGGGTTGCGGCAGCACGCGGTTAGACGCGCCAGGGTACATCAACCGGTCAATGTGGCGCCGCTGGGGCTTCATCCATTTGCGGAGGTTTTTTTGCGCGTCTTTGATGGCTTCAAGCACCACAAAGAATTCTGCAAACAAGGTTTCGAACTCTGAGCGGTTGCCATAGTCTTGGCAGATGGCTTGCACAATCGCGTCGCGGTGGTCTTTGAGCATGCGCGCGAGCGCTTGCAGATCCGCCATGCGCTGGGCATGGCTAGGCACAGGATGCGCCAAGTACGCGGCCTTTTGACGTTGAAAAACAAGTGAAAACTCAGCAGGCATGGCGCATGGTTCCAGAGTAAGAGATCGTTACTGGGGCTGTTCAGGCTCAGCGTAAATCGTGCCGCCAAACTTCAGCGCCGAATGCTCGCGCTGAGATTGCAAGACAGGGTAGAACATCTGGTGGTACCAGCGCTCCTGGCCAAACAGCTGGTCATCGATCAAGCCCACTTGGGCAGGGTATTGGCGTGTGATCAAGGCACTGCCGAACAGCACATCCCAAAAGAACAACAAATTGCCAAAGTTGCCCTTGTAGTTGCCAATGCCGTCCTGGTTGGTGATGGCATGGTGGGCCCAGTGCGTGGCGGGTGTCGAGATGGTGCGCTCGAGCACCCACATGAGGGGCCGCAAGGCAGGAATGCGGTACAGCGGTTCATCCCAACGCCAGGTGCAATGCGCGCCCAAGATCACGGCCAGCTTGACCACGATGTAGATGGCGTACACGAAACCACCAAAGCCCAGGTACAACAAACAGCCCGCCAACCACAGCCCGGGCATCATCAGGTAGTAAAAGAAGTTGTTGCGAAACGTCACCCGAATGCTCATGTATTCGGCCGAATGGTGCGCACGATGCAGCGGCCACAGCAAGGGCGAGTGCGAAAAGCGGTGCCACCAATACTGCGTCATGTCATCGGCCACCAACAAAACTGCCACCATGCCCCACCAGGGTAAGTCGGCCAAGGCGTCTTTGTATTCAGGAAACCACAGATTGCCCAATTTGGACGTGGTCAAAATCGCCAAGGGCTGTGTCACCGCCACCACGCTCAAGAACATCAACAGCTCCAAGGTGGTGTCGTCTTTGGAAGGATGAATCGCAGCGCGGTGACGACGGCTGAGAAACTCCATCATCCCGAAACCAAAAATCAAGCACAGAATCAGTGCGTTTTGCACTTGGGCAGCAGTCATCTCACGTCTCCTGAAGTTGCCTTTAACAAGGCAATCGTTGTTTTGAAGTGTTCAATCAAACCCTCAGGGTAGCGACTGCTGGTCGGACAATCAATACGCCATCTGGCGTATGCAGCGCGGGGTGATCCACGCCCTCAATCGAGCTTGATGCCTAAATCAACGGCGAGCTTGATCCAGATCGGCACATCACGAGCCCAATCGGCACGTGTGCCTTCGAGATTTTTGGGCTTGTTGGGAATCGCAAAGGTTTCCCGCAGCTGAACGGCGCGCGGCGTGTTGGCCCCATCGACCACCACTTGCGACAAGGCTTTCAACACCGCTTCGGGCGTGCCGGCCGGTGCCATCAAGGGCAAGCCACCTTCCAAGCCCACCAAGCGTGGGTCCAGGCCTTGTTCGACCAACGTGGGCACATCAGGCAATTTGGGCGAACGGTAGGAGCCGGTCACACCAATCGCTTTCACACCACGCGACTGCACCGTGGCAAAAGCCTGGTAGCTGCCAATCGCAATCTGAGATTGCGCCGAGGCCAAATCCAGCCACATGGGGGACTCGCCGCGGTAGGAAATGGTTTGAATCTGGGTGCCTTCTTTGCGGTTGATTTGATCCGCCACCATGTGCGGATAGCCCCCAGGGGCATAGCTGCCCATGGAGGTGGGGTTCTTCTTGGCGTATTGCATGAACTCGGCCATGGTGTTGATGCCCAATTTCTCAGGCACGCCCACCACCAGCGGGCCAGAAGGAAACACGGCCACAGGCGTCAAGTCTTTGTCCAGGTTGTACGGGAGCTTGCTGTAAAGCACCCGGTTTTGGTACACCGTGCCCGAGGTGGTCATGAGCAAGGTGTAACCGTCCGCTGGGGCTTTGGCCACGGTGTCAATGCCAATGATGGCGCCTGCCCCGGGTTTGTTGTCCACGATGGCAGGCACGCCGAATTTGGCCGTGAGTTGCTCGGCATACAGACGGGCATAGGCATCGGTCAAACCGCCCGGTGGAAACGCCACCACGATACGGATTGTTTTCGTGGGCCAGTTGTTCGCCTGTCCTTGTGCCTGAACAGGCAAGGCAGCGGCGGCGAGCCAGCCTGCAGCGGCCAACAAAAGATAACGACGGTTCATACGCAAAGACTTCAACATAAAACCCTTTCTGATGTGCTGTAGAGAATAGCCACAAGATTCAGCCACGCTTCTCGGTGTTTGCGAGTAATAAGTTGTCATCCCATGACAAAGCTGTCATCTCATGGCCGTGAACAGTTGGATACCTCAAGTTCAGCCAGATTCAACCGATTCTGTGAGTAAGAGAGCGAGGTGCATCATGTCCCCACCCCTTGACATTCAAGCTATTACCCCTTCCACCCCTACCCTGCCTGTTGGCCAGGGGAACGGACAGTTGGCGTCTGCACACCCGAACTCATCCTCTCAACCAGAACATCCGGCCGCGCCGAGCCCTTCCGTGGGGCGCCCACATGACATGAAAAATGACAACAAAATTGTCGAACTCGGGTTTTCTGTGGACCACGAGTCCAACGCCCTCAAAATCAAAGTCACCAACCAAGTCTCAGGCGAAGTGGTGCGCGAGTTTGAAATCAAGGGTTTGAGCAGCGCACACCATGAACCGGTCAACAGCAAAGGTGTGATCGTCGACGACCGGACTTAAATCGTCACGCCACCGTCGACCACCAAGCTCTGGCCCGTCACATACGAGCCCGCTTGCGAGGCCAAGAACACAGCAGCCCCGGCAATTTCATCAGGCTCACCGATGCGGCGCAGCGGGGTGGTGCTCATGCGCTCGGTCAACATCTCACTGTCTTCCCACAGGGCACGCGCAAAATCGGTTTTGATCAAACCAGGGGCAATGCAATTGACGCGCACATTGTGAGGGCCGTACTCCACAGCCAGGTTGCGCGCCAGCTGCATGTCAGCCGCTTTGCTGATGCAATAGGCGCCAATCACGGGTGAGCCGCGCAGGCCGCCGATGGACGAGACGATGATGATGGAGCCTGATTTCTTCTCGATCATCTGAGGTGCCACCAGGTTGATCAACCAGTGGTTGGCCACAATGTTGTTGTCCAAAATTTTGCGGAACTGCTCATCCGCAATCCCCGCTTGCGGTCCGTAATACGGGTTGCTGGCCGCGTTACACACCAGTACATCCACATGGCCAAACTGGCGATTGGTTTCGGCCACCAAATGGGCCAAGTCGTCTTTGGACGATATGTTGGCAGGCACGGCAATGGCACGCCCTGCCCCATGTTTGGCGTTGATGGCATTGACCACCTCGGCGCAGGCCTCGGCCTTGCGCGACGAAATCACCACCCGCGCCCCGTGCTCGGCCATGCGCTCGGCAATGGCACGGCCAATGCCGCGAGAAGAGCCCGTGATGATGGCCACTTGGCCTTCGAGATTAAATAAGTTCACAACATGTCCTTTTGAGTTGATTTATTCTGCTTTCACGCCGGCAGCGGCAATGACCTTAGACCATTTCACAATTTCATCGTCCAAAAACTTGCCCGCTTGCTCGGGCGTGTTGCCCACCGATTCAATGCCCAAGCTCTCAAACTTGGCGCGCAATTCAGGCGAGTTGATGGCCTTGGCGGTTTCTGCCGACATGCGTGTCACGATGTTTTTCGGCACCGCCGACTGGGTCAAGAACATCACCCAGGTGGAACCTTCCATGGCAGGGCCACCCGCTTCGGCAATGGTCGGCACCTCGGCTGCACCAGGAATGCGTTTGTTGGCAAACACGGCCACGGCCTTGATTTTTCCGCTGCGCACATGCGGCATCAAGGCGCTGGCGGTGTCGGTCAAGATTTGCAGATTGCCGCCCATCAGGTCGCTCAATGCCGGGGCTGTACCTTTGTAGGGCACGTGGGCAATGTCGGCTCCGGTGGTTTGTTTGAACAGCTCTTGCGTCAAGTGAGCTGCCGCCCCCACGCCTGAGGAGCCAAACGACACCTTGCCGGGATTCGCCTTGATGTAAGCCAGCAAATCTTTGACGTCTTTGACGGGCAAATTGTTGTTGACCGTCATCACCAAAGGCGCAATGCCGACCAGAGAGACAGGCGAAAAGCTCTTGACCACGTCATAAGGCAAACGGCCCGCATACAGCGTGGCGTTAGCGGCATGGGCACCAATCACGGTCAAAAATGTATAGCCATCGGGGGCGGCACGGGCGGCGATGTCGGCGCCCAAGATGGAGTTGGCACCGGGTTTGTTCTCGACCACGATGGTCCAGCCCGTTTGCTCTTGCACCTTTTGCACCACCATGCGGGTGGCACTGTCGGTGATGCCGCCGGGTGGATAAGGAATGATCCACTTGATAGGCTTGTTCGGCCACGCTTGGGCGCTGGCCCACAAGGGCACGCTCAGCAGCAGGCCCAAGGCAGCACGCATGGCAACACGCCTTGCAGTACAGATAGTACGCATCACTGTCTCCTTTGTCGTTTGAATCTTCTTGGCTCGGATTATGTGGAGCAGGCGCCACCCCCTGCGTCTGCTTGGTGACAGCGGCTTGTTGGCGCTTGGGAAATACTGAGCCATGCAAATCTTTTTCTCACCCACCTCCCCCTATGTGCGTAAGTGCTTGGTCACGGCCTACGAATTGGGTTTGATCGACCTGATCGAATTTTTGCCAGCCAACGCGCACCCCGTCCAACGCGATACCCACATCATCGCCAGCAACCCGCTGGGTAAAGTGCCCACCTTCGTCACCGACGACGGTGCAGCGCTGTACGACAGTCGTGTGATTTGCGAGTACCTCAACGCGCTCGGACACGGCAGCTTGCTCGCTGCGGAAGGTGCCGCGCGTTGGGAAGCTTTGACCTTGCAATCGCTGGGCGACGGCATCTTGGATGCGGCCTTGCTCGCCCGCTATGAAAACCATGTGCGCCCCGAAGCGCTGCGCTGGCCCGAGTGGGTCAACGGCAAGCTCGACGCCATCCGCACCTCGCTGCACTACTTGGACAAACACCCCGAAGTCTTCGAGGCCCACTTTCACCTGGGACTGCTCACCATCGCCTGCGCGCTGTGGTATCTAGATTTGCGCTATCCCGAACTGGCTTGGCGTGAAGCCTACCCACGCTTGGCCCAAGCCGCCGAGCCCGTGCTGCAGCGCGACAGCATGAAGCAAAGCTGGAGCATGCCGGGCTAAAAATTAATCCGCGTCAAAACACCTTGCTGCGCTGCGACTTGGTGTCTGATTGCTTTTTCTTGCTCTCCAAGCGCCTTTGCTTGGAGGCATAAGTGGGCTTGGTAGGTCTGCGTTTTTTAGGTGGCTGCGCCACGCTTTGCACCAACTCCATCAAGCGCGCCAACGCCTCCATGCGGTTCATGTCCTGGCTGCGGTGCTCTTGCGATTTGATGACCACCACCCCCTCGCGCGTGATGCGCTGGTCGTTCAAGGCCAGCAAGCGTTGCTTGACGCCTTCGGGCAGCGACGAGGCCAAGATGTCAAAGCGCAAATGGATGGCGCTGGAGACCTTGTTGACGTTTTGCCCACCCGCGCCTTGGGCACGAATTGCAGTGAGCTCAACCTCGGACTCGTGAATCTGCATGGCGTTTAGATGTGCCAACCAGGCACTTGGCTCATGCCCCACAAAATCAAGCTGATGCTGAAAAACGAAATCACCGTGGTCACCAACAAAGCGGCAGCACACAAGGCCTGATGACCATGGCGCTGGGCCAGCAAGGGGTAAATGCCCAACATGGGCATGGCCGCCAACAAAATGGCCGAGATTTGCAAGCCCGTCTCCATCGGCCCCACCACCCACAGCATGGCCCCCACACACAGCGGGTGCAGCACCAATTTGCCAAACGCCACCCAGCTCACCTCACTCAAGGCACCCAAAAAACGCATACCCACCAAAGAGCCGCCGTTGACAAACAAAGCAGCGCCAGCACAAGACGCGGCGAATAAGTTGATCGTTTTAGACACCACGTCGGGCAACTGCACACCCAACATGGAGCAGATGAAGCCCGCCAAAATGGCCCAAATCATGGGCAGCTTCAACATGTTTTTCAAACTCGCCCACACCATGTGCAGCCAAGATTCGTGCGTGGCCTCGCCGCTGTCGGCAATCGCCAGCGACAAAGGAATGATGAACAAGTTTTCGATCAACATCGACAACGCCAAGCCCACGCCCGCGGCAGGCCCCAAGATTTGCAGCAAGATCGGATAGCCCACATAGCCGCTGTTCGATGAGCTGAACCCCATCGCCACCAGCCCACTTTCAGAACGCCCCTTGCCCCGCCCCCAATGCCAAATGGCAAAACCCGCGCTCAAGGCCAGGAACGAGCCCACGCCATACGCCACCAAATAGCCCGGGTGCAAGATGTCCGAGAACTGGCGTTGCGCCAATGCGTTGAACAGCATGGCGGGCAAGCCAAAGTTCAGCACAAAGCGGCCCAACACCTGACCATCGGTCTTGCTGAAAAAACCTTGACGGGTGGCGACATAGCCCACGCCAATGGAGAGGTAAATCGGACCGGTGATCGACAGAATATTGAGCATGAAAGGCGCGAATGGATAGATGAATCAGTTGGTTTTGTCCAGACCCAGCAAACGCACAGCATTGCCTTTCAAAATGCCAGGCATCACTTCGGGCTTGAAGCCTGCGACCTCAAAGTCCTTCATCCAGCGCTCGGGGGTGATGAGCGGGTAATCGCTGCCAAACAGCACGCGGTCTTTGAGCAGCGTGTTGGCGTACTGGATGAGCTGCTTGGGAAAGTACTTGGGGCTCCAGCCCGACAGGTCAATCCACACATTGGGCTTGTGGGTGGCCACGCTCAAAGCCTCGTCTTGCCACGGAAAGCTGGGGTGCGCCATGACAATTTGCATGTCAGGCCAGTCAATCGCCACATCGTCTAGGTGCATGGGGTTGCTGTAGGCCAAACGCAGGCCACCACCGCAGCGCATGCCACTGCCAATGCCGCTGTGACCCGTGTGAAAAATCGCGGGCAACTTGTAATGGTTGATCACTTCATAAATCGGCCACGCCATCTTGTCGTAAGGGTGGTAGCCCTGCACCGTGGGATGGAACTTGAAGCCCTTGATGCCGTCTTCCTTGATCAGGCGCTCGGCTTCGCGTGCGCCCATCTTGCCCTTGTGGGGGTCGATGCTGGCAAAGGCAATCATCATGTCGCTGTTGGCTTTGGCGGCGTCGGCTATCTCTTCGTTGGGAATGCGGCGACGGCCTAATTGCGACTCGCTGTCCACCGTGAACATGACCAAGCCGATCTTGCGCTCGCGGTAATAGGCCACGGTTTCTTCAATCGTGGGACGGCGGTTGCTGCCAAAGAACTTGTCGGCGGCGCGGTCGTACTCCTCGCCGTAGTTGTCAAACGGGTTGCGACAGCTCACCTCGGCGTGGGTGTGGATGTCGATGGCAATCAGGTCTTCGTGTTTCATAGGGCTCCAGTCACAACATACAGGGAATGGCTCAACCATAGCCGATGCGCCTTGCACCAGCTGTCGCTTGCAAGCTAGCCGCAAGAATTTTCTGACCCAACCTCGGGTAATCACCAAGAAAAAAAGTGCAGCCGTTTACTCACAATATCGTTATCAATAATAACCTTCTTGACATTTTGGTCAAGTTTTCCAAAGGACACCGTGATGACACAAGCCAGCAACCCGATCCTCGAACGCGCCGCCGCCCATGGGGTCTCTCTTGAGATGCAAGGCGCCGTCGCCGTGGTGCGCTTGTGCCGCCCTGCCAAGCGCAATGCACTGAGCGACAGCCTGATCGAAGCGCTACGCGATGTGTTTCAGAATCTGCCGCCCGAAGCCGGTGCCGCTGTGATCCACGGCGAGGGCGACCACTTCTGCGCTGGGCTGGACTTGTCTGAGCTCAAAGAGCGCGACGCCGGTGAAGGCATCCACCACTCGCGCAGCTGGCACGTCGCTTTGAATGCCGTCGAGCAAGGCCGCGTGCCCGTGGTCGCCGCCCTGCACGGTGCGGTGGTCGGCGGCGGTTTGGAGTTGGCCAGCGCCAGCCACATCCGCGTGGCCGACGAGAGCACCTTCTACGCCCTGCCCGAAGGCACACGAGGCATCTTTGTGGGCGGCGGTGGCTCGGTGCGCGTGCCCAAGCTGATTGGTGCAGCCCGCATGACCGACATGATGCTGACTGGGCGCGTCTACAACGCCCAAGACGGCGAACGCGCAGGTTTTGCCCAATACCTGGTGCCCCAAGGAACGGCCTTGACCAAGGCAATTGAGCTGGCCACCCGCATTGCCACCAATGCACCACTGACCAACTTTGCACTGACCCACGCCCTGCCCCGCATTGCCGAACAACCGGCCGACCACGGGTTCTTCACCGAAGCGCTGATGGCCTCGATTGCCCAGGCCGCCCCCGAGGCCAAAGCCCGTGTGCGCGCCTTCCTCGAAGGCAAAGCCGCCAAAGTGCAAAAGAGCTGAACCCACGGCGCCTGAAAAAAAACGGAGACACACATGAGCGCACCCCAATTTCGCCCCCTGAAGTTCGGCGTCACCCGCGTCACCTTGCGCGACGGCGTGCCCGGCACCCATTACCTGAGCGCCGAGCAGCCCCTGCAGCCTTTTGCCGAGCGCATGACCGACCGCCTGCAACATTGGGCGCAAACCAAACCCGACCACAGCTTCATGGCGCGCCGCGTCAAGCAAGCCGACGGCACCACGGGGGACTGGCAGCACATCACCTACGCGCACGCCTGGGCCACCGCCCGCAACATTGCGCAAGGCCTGATCGACCGGGGTCTGAACGCCGAGCGCCCTGTCGTCATCCTGAGTGAGAACAGCCTGGAACACGCCCTGATGGGTCTGGGCTGCATGCTGGCCGGCGTACCTTATGTGCCCACCTCGCCGCCCTATTCGCTGGTAAGCGTGGACTACGACAAGCTCAAGCACGTGCTCAAAACCGTCACGCCAGGCATGGTGTTCGCCTCCGACGAACGCTATGCCAAAGCCATTGCCGCCACGGTGAGCGACGACATGGAAGTGGTGATGGTCGAAGGCGCTGTGGAGGGCCGCCAGGTCACCGCTTTCGAGAGCCTGTGCAAGACGACGGCCACTGCCGCCGTGGACGCAGCGATTGCCGCCACTGGCCCCGACACCATCGTCAAGTTTTTGTTCACCAGCGGTTCGACCAAGCTACCCAAAGCCGTCATCAACACCCAGCGCCTGTGGTGCGCCAACCAACAGCAAATGGCTCAGTCCATGCCGGTGCTGGCCGAGAAAGAGTTGGTGCTGATCGATTGGCTGCCCTGGAACCACACCTTCGGTGGCAACCACAACGTGGGCATGGTGATCTACCACGGCGGCACGCTCTACATCGATGACGGCAAGCCAACACCAGCGCTGATTGGCGAGACCCTGCGCAACCTGCGCGAGATCGCACCGACGGTGTACTTCAACGTGCCCACCGGATTTGAGGCGATTGCCAACGCGATGAAAACCGACGACCAGCTGCGCAAAACACTGCTGTCGCGGGTGCAGATGTTCTTCTACGCCGGTGCCGCCTTGGCCCAGCCAATCTGGGACAGCCTGTACGCCAGCCAAGAGCGCGAGATTGGCGAGCGCATTGTCATGGGCACGGGCTTAGGGATGACCGAGTCCGGGCCGTTTGGCATCTTCGTGACCAACCCCTTTGTGCAGGCGGGCGATCTGGGCGTGCCCACACCGGGCCTGGAACTCAAGCTGGTGGACATGCAGGGCAAGACCGAGGTGCGCTACCGCGGCCCCAACATCACGCCTGGCTACTGGCGCAATGCGGAAGAAACCGCGGGTGCGTTCGACGAAGAAGGTTTCTTCAAAACCGGCGACGCCGTCAAGTGGATCGACGAAACCGATGTGCACCTGGGCCTGAAATTCGACGGCCGCATTGCCGAAGATTTCAAGCTCGCCACGGGCACCTTTGTGAGCGTGGGCCCCTTGCGCGGCAAGATCATCGCGGCGGGTGCCCCTTACATCCAGGACGCCGTGCTGACTGGCCTCAACATGAAGGAAGTCGGCGCCATGATTTTCCCGACGCCGGCCGTGCGAGCTCTCAGCGGACTGGGTGCCGATGCCCCGATGGCCGACGTGTTGGCCTCAGCACCTGTGCTGGCCAAGTTCCAAGACATTGTGAACGAGCTGGCCAAAAATGCCACTGGCAGCGCCAACCGCATTGCGCGCCTGTGCTTGCTGAGTGAGCCCCCCACCATCGACAAGGGCGAGATCACCGACAAGGGCTCGATCAACCAGCGCTCGGTGCTCACCCACCGCGCCGACACCGTGGCGGCCCTGCATGCCGACACCTTGCACTACATCGTCAAACCCACGGTCTGAACTGATAGAAAGAACAACATGGCTTCCAAAGGATTTTTCAACGCGTTTGCCGATGTGTGGATGCACGAAGGCGTGCGCACACCCATGGTCGATTACTGCGGCGCACTGGGTCACATTTCGCCCACCGACCTCGGCATCAAGGCCGCGCGCGAAGCTTTGAAACGCGCGGGTATTGCCGCCACTGAGATCGGCTCGGTCATCACTGGCAACATGGCCCCAGGCGACTTTGACCAGTTTTTCTTGCCCCGCCACATTGGCCTGTACGCTGGTGTGCCGCAAGAGGTGCCCGCCATCATGACCCAGCGCATTTGCGGCACAGGCTTTGAGTTGTTCCGCCAGGCCGGTGAGCAAATCGAAGCCGGCGTGTGCGACGCGGCCTTGGTGGTCGGCACCGAGAGCATGACGCGCAACCCGATCGCCGCCTTTGACCACCGCACGGGCTTCAAGCTGGGTGCGCCCGTGGGTTTCAAGGACTACATGTGGGAAGCGCTGAAAGACCCGGCGGCTGGCATCAACATGATTCAGACCGCCGAGAACCTGGCCAAAAAATACAACATCACCCGCGAAGAGGTGGACCAGTTCGCCTCTGACTCGTTTGCCAAAGCAGTGGCGGCGCAACAAGCCGGTTTCCATGCCGGCGAGATCGTGCCCGTGGTCACCGAAAAGTTCGAACTCGACGGCTACAAGGCCCGTGGCATCAAGCTGCAAGGCAAAGTGACCGAGGTCAGCACCGACACCCACCCCCGCATTTCGCCCCCTGAGGTGCTGGCCAAACTCAAGTCGGTCTACGAAGGCGGCGTGCAAACGGGCGGCAACAGCTCGGCCTTGGTTGATGCGGCTGCGGCCTGCGTGGTCACTTCGGGTGCCTATGCCAAAGCCCACAACAAAAAGCCGCTGGCCCGCGTGGTGGCTGCGGCCGCCGTGGGCGTGCCGCCCGAAATCATGGGTATTGGCCCAGCACCAGCCATTCGCTTATTGCTGGAGCGCACGGGCTTGAAGCTGTCTGACATTGGCCGCTTCGAGATCAACGAAGCCCAAGGTGCGCAGACGCTGGCTGTGGGCCGCGAGCTGGGCCTGGACTTGTCCAAGCTCAACGTCAACGGCGGTGCGATCGCGCTGGGCCACCCGCTGGCTGCGACCGGCGTGCGCCTGACGATCACGCTGGCACGCGAATTGAACCGCAGCGGCTTGCGCTATGGCATTTCCAGCGCCTGCGTGGGCGGTGGTCAGGGCATTGCGCTCTTGATCGAAAACCCGCAAGGCGTTTGAATTGATTCGGTAGCTCGGCGGCTTCAGCCCCGACATACCCCCAAACGTCGGACCTGAAGGTCCGGCCCATAACAGAAAGGTCTCGACATGAACATTCAAGGACAAGCAGCCCTCGTCACCGGCGGTGGCTCCGGCCTCGGCGAAGCCACGGCGCGTGAACTGGCCCGGCTCGGTGCCAAGGTCGCGGTGCTCGACCTCAACCTAGACAATGCCCAGCGCGTGGCCAAAGAAATCGGCGAGCAATATGGAAACGGCTGCGCCGTGGCAGTCGCTTGCAACGTGTCCGACCCAGACAGCATGGCTCAAGCCATCGAGACCGCCGCCGCAACCCACGGCCCAGCGCGCATCCTGATGCAGATCGCGGGCATTGGCTCGGCCAAACGCGTGGTCGGCAAGGACGGCAATGCCGCCCCGCTGGAAGACTTCATCAAGGTGGTCAACGTCAACCTGATCGGCACCTACAACGCGGCCCGTCTGTTTGCTGCCGCTTGCGCCAAGCTCGACCCGATGGAAGACGGCGAGCGCGGTGCCATGGTGTTCACCGCCTCGGTCGCGGCCTTTGACGGGCAAGTGGGCCAGCAGGCGTACAGCGCGTCCAAAGGCGGCGTGGTCGGCATGACACTGCCCATGGCGCGCGATTTGGCCCAACACGGCATCCGTGTGTGCACCATCGCCCCCGGCCTGTTCTCAACGCCCTTGATGAAGACCTTGCCCGAGCCCGTGCAGCAATCGCTGGCGGCCAGCATCCCCTTCCCCTCGCGTCTGGGCAAGCCCAGCGAGTTCGCCGAACTGGCTTGCCACATCGTCAGCAACGGCCACCTCAACGGCGAAGTCATTCGCCTCGACGGTGCTCTGCGCATGGCTCCCCGTTAAGAGAAAAACTATGAGCAAAACTGTTGTCTACGAAGTGCAAGTGATGTTCGGTGACTGCGACCCCGCAGGCATCGTCTTCTTCCCCAACTTCTCCAAATGGATGGACGCCTCGTCCCTGAACTTCTTTGTCAAGTGCGGCGTGCCACCCTGGCGTGAGCTGGTCAAGACGCGCGGCATCATCGGCACGCCGCTGTTGGAGATCAACACCAAGTTCATCCGCCCCGCCACCTATGGCGAGACGCTTCAAGTCCACACCAGCGTGCAAGAGTGGCGCGACAAAGTGTTCGTCCACAAGCATGTGGTCATGCGCGGCGACACCGTGTTGTGCGAAGGCACCGAGGTGCGCGCCTTTTGCATCAAGCATCCCGAAGACCCAGACCGCATCAAAGCCATCGCCGTGCCTGAAGACATTCAGGCCTTGTGCCGCTAAGCTGCGCAAGCATTGAAAACTTTTTCTGTTCCCACCCTGTGTTTTTTAATCAACCTCCCGAGGAGACAAGCATGAACTTCAAGAAAACCCTGCTGACCCTGGCCATCGCTGCCACCACCAGCACCGCCGCACTGGCCGACATCAAGATCGGTGTGAGCTTGGCCCTGACCGGCCCTGGCTCTGGTTTGGGCATCCCCATGCAAAACCAGTTCAAGCTGTTCCCCCAAACCATTGGCGGTGAAAAAGTCCAGCTGATCGTGCTCGACGATGCCACCGACCCCGGTAAAGGCGCTGCCAACGCACGCCGCTTCGTGACCGAAGACAAAGTGGACGTGATCGTGGGCTCATGCATCACCGCTGTGGCGGCGGCCATGACGGACATCGCGTCTGAAGCAGGCACCGTGCAATTGGCTGGCTCCCCCGTGGGCGTGCCCCCTGGCAAAGACAAGTGGCTGTTCCGCTTGCCCCAGTCCAACACCGTGATGGGCTATGCCGTGGTCGAGCACATGAAAAAGCAAGGCGTCAAAACCATTGGCTTTTTGGGCTACACCGACGCCTATGGCGAACAGTGGTTGAAAGAAATCACCCCCTTGCTGGACAAAGCCGGCATCAAGATTGTGGCTACCGAGCGCTTTGCCCGCACCGACACCAGTGTGACCCCACAAGCTTTGAAGATCAACGCCGCCAACCCTGACGCCGTGTTGGTCGTGGCTTCGGGCTCGGGTGCAGCCATGCCTCAGTTGGGCCTGCTCGAGCGCGGCTACAAAGGCAAGATTTACCAAACGCACGCAGCAGCCACCATGGACCTGATGCGCGTGGGCGGCAAAGCCGTGGAAGGCACTTATGTGGTGTCTGGCCCTGTGATTGCCCCAGATCAGTTGCCTGACAGCCACCCCTCCAAGAAATTGGCGTTGGACTTTGTGGCCAAGTACGACAAAGCCTATGGCGCTGGCAGTCACAACCAATTCGCTGGACACGCCTACGACGCCCAAATCGCGCTCGAGAAAGCCATTCCTTTGGCGCTGAAAAAAGCCAAGGCTGGCACGCCTGAATTCCGCGCGGCACTGCGTGACGCCATGGAAACCATGGGCCGCACCACCTTTGCCCACGGCATCATGAACTGGAGCGCCACAGACCACTGGGGTTACACCATGGAAACCGGTGTGATGACCAAGGTCGTCGACGGCAAGTTCAAGGTCGAATAAGACCTGTCACATCGCCTCGGACCCCTGCTGTGGCGGGTCGCTCTGAGGCGATGTCTCTTGATCCAGAGGGATCACACGGTTTCTTTTTAGCTTTTCTCAAGGTTCCATCATGGACTTTTCCATCGCCAGCATTTTGTTGCTGGACGGCGTGACCAACGGTGCTGTGTATGCCCTGCTCGGGCTGGCCACGGTGTT